>Ga0065711_1002588_pt1 | contig 32813 bp, 23 predicted proteins | sample Hoacrofraction12_FD_59098 | JGI IMG/M metagenome (GOLD analysis project Ga0065711, IMG submission 59098) | Hoatzin crop microbial communities from Cojedes, Venezuela - Epithelial fraction 12 v2 (version 2) | ecosystem: Host-associated > Birds > Digestive system > Esophagus > Crop | place...
GGATTCCTCCCAGTAGCTCCTTGAAGAGGGCAAAGTCAGCCCTCCTGAGGTCCAGGGTTTTGATCCTGCTTATCGCCCTGCTTCCTCCACGCAGGATCCTGAACTCAACCATTTCATGGTCACTGCAAATCTGATGATTAATACAAATGAACTGGAATTTTAAAATATTGTGTGCCTTCTACTTGCAAATACTAGGTCACATCTGCTTTCTAGAAAGTAAAGCAGGTTTGGGGAGAAGGTATTACCAGCCCCAGTCACAACATCTGAGGTTTTAGTTTTTAAGTTTTCAAACCAGAGTAGGGGTCTGTGTCCTCAAGCTTTGTATATTGTACTTCTATCACGAAGCAGGTACTCTCATTGGGGCCCACCAGTTCCACTTCTTGCACAATGGAAAGAAGAGGGGATAAGATGCAATGATATAAAGCTGGGGAAGAGCAGTGCTTTGCAAGGAAACGTGCATCTGCAGGAGATTCAAAGAGAAGTTCAGGTTGTTCCAAATCTTGCGTGATCACTGCCTTCCCTCTGCTCTTTCTGCACCCCCATGTTCGTGTCTTGGATGCCATTGTTCACCTTATCTGCTCTTTCAGCAGCTCCCAACTTCTGGAAATGTGCATTTGTGTTTTGGTTACATCAGCTGAGAAGGCCGCTAGACAAACAGGCGAGAATAGGCATGTCAGTAACAGTCATCGTCAGGACACACAAAATGTGCAAAGCGGCAAGCAGTGTGCGTATGGGGTGCCGTGGAGCAGAAGGATTCATCAGAAAGCTGCAGGAGTTGTCATGAAAGCTGGAGGACTACTGGAGATGAGGGCTGCAGAGTTAGAGGGTGTGGAAGAAGCCAGGGAGCCCAAGGGATCATTAGCAAGAAGTGAAAGTGTCATCTGAGTCTGTCTCATCAGCTTGGACATTTATATAAGGGAGGAAAATTTTCTTTCTTGGGTTACATGCAGCTTTGCAGAAGAGCAGCCCAGAATACATGAATAAGCACATTTGGGGACACAAGAAAAACAGAGTCAAAACAACTGTCAGCATGTTACCTTCCCTTTTGCTCCTACTCCTCTATGCTTTCGGCTGGCAGCAGGTACATTTAGTGTCATACTGGAGAATTCAAACCTCAAAGCAAAGTAGCTAAACCCCAGCACATTTTCCAGCTTCTCCCTTCATATTTTTCACGCCAGATACCTGCATAGTCTACATGTCCCAAAGCAATTTTTGCTGTTTGTATTCCCCATTATGCATCCTTCGTTGAGCAGTGTCTGGAAAGCAGAGAACTCAGGTAGCTGATGCTTTTGAGCAATCATCTGGCTATATCTACTTGAGTATTCAACATCCTCACGAGTAATGAAAGGTCCACCAGAAACAGGTAGCATCATGTGATGAATCAAAAAGATAAATCCTGACAGCAACCGTCAATCAGTCCAGTTGCTTCTGAAGACTCCTAGCAGAGATGGAAAGTTTGCTTCCTCATATAGGCTACTTTAAGGACAAACCATTTTCCTAAGAATCCAGTCTTTAAAAATTGTGTTTTATCAATACCCTCATAAATAGCTACCATATATTTTATTGAGTAGATTTATCCCACCTTCATGTGTAACACCAGATGCTGGTGCTAAAATGTCTGGGGAAATTGACCTCAGGATATTTGTGATGGATCATCAAAGACTGCTGGGTTTCAAAAATGCCATTGTATGGTAGATTAAGTAGAGTCTGTTCAAAGCTGGGAGGTCGAGGGCTGCTTTGCCCAAGAGATGTGAGGGAATTGCACCTGAGAACTGATGGGAGGAGAAACTGCTTTCAAAATGTACTCCTAAAAAGTAATCTGCTTCCTTCTGTCACTCCTGATTTATGAGTTTCCGTATCCTGCCACAGGCTTGGTTGTTTCTTCTGAAGAGTTGAATCTTGGCACTTGGTGACTCAATCTGAGCATGCAACTTGTATTAGGGGACACATGTGTTCACATCTTGTTTTCAAGGTACTATATGGTGCCCATGTTGAAGATACACTAAAATCTGACAATTTTTTCCCTGCAACATCTATCCACAGAAAGGTAGATCTTTTTAAATACAAACAGCCAAAATTCTAATAAATGTTGGTATAGAGAAGAGGAGTGAGTTTTGCTTCTGGTGCAGCTCAAAGGAGGCTGAAAACAAAAACTGGACTAAGGCTCTTTTTTCACCTGTGAAACAAGGAATTCCTCAAAGCAATAATCCAAACCAGATTTATTGGTGGGCTATAACAGATTTTGGCATTTGGTGCAAATTCTCATCAATAGAGTTATAAGTATTGTTTCTTGATCTATAAATGCGTCACTGGGATGAGAGGAATAAAATCTGATAACAATGCTAGTGCTCTTCTGTAGGTATGTATATAAGGGAATATGAAACTATCTTGCATTCTCCTTCAAGGATGTGAGATGACTTAGAAATACGGAGGAAGAATGATAATAAAGTAGCTCAATCAACCTGCCCCTTGGAAACCATCCTTGTTCCTTTTTGTTCTGATTGTGTTTAAAAGGCAGAGGTATTTCTCTAATAATATTACTTAAGCATTGACTCCAGTATATGAACTGCTGACAAGATGAAATATTTTTAACAGGATCCACCATATATATATGTGTACATATATATATTATTTGTGAAGATGATACTAGTGGATTGTTTGTTGAGGTATGATGATAGTCTGAGTGTTGAAGAGGAACAGAGCTGTCAAAATAAAAACTGCAGCCCTGTTAACATAGTAGGCATTAGTAGGGTAGAATATTGCTCATTTTTTGTACTACATCAGCCCTTGGTTAATAGTGTAAGTAGGCTTTTGTCAGTGGTAAAGTTGTTGCTAATATCTGGGTAGTTATTAAAAATCTAGAAGACACTGAGTCAAATTTAATTGGACAAGAGTATGCAAAGGCAGGTACAACTAAATGTGTCTCTTTTTATTAATGTCACTGTGCGAGTTAGCTGGATGTCATTGAAAGGGTAATGGCAGTAGAATTCTTCCTAGCATGTGTTAAGGGAAGGGCAAGGTTTTAATGTTAAAATAGACCAGGTGGTACAAATTTAATACATTATTCATTACTCCTAAACACCTTATACTCTTGTTTAAAAAGAAAAATCGGTTAAAAATATTAATTTTCCCCACCAAAACTACGCAGTGAGCCATTCATTCTAACAGCTGCTTCTAGAAACAGCTTATTAAAAGAGATACGTGAAACAATCAGCCAGTCATGACAGCCTTAACCTTCTTATGGAGTGTATGATATTAAAAAGAGACTGGAATTTATTTTTTCTATGTACAGTGCATACTCATATCTGCATTTCTCCAACTAGCACATACGTGGCAACGTGGTCTGTGGCTTCTCAAGGAAATATGTTGAAGAATACATTTGGAAACTAAACATAGTACACAGGATCACAGACCAGTTTCCTGCCTTTTTGGGTCTTACTGAACAGTAAGCAGTTCCTGTGGCCTGCCTTTGGTCTCCTGCTACCATCTCACGTTTCCTCCTGTTCCCAAAAGTCAGCTTAGCTGGCTCTTACTCTGTTAAATTCCTCTAAATCCAATAAAACTACTGGCTCACTTTTGCTGAGGCGAATCTCCAACAGACATGGATCTAATTCATTGATTTTGTATTACTGCAAACAGCACGAAGGAAAGGAGATTCAGACCTGTTGTTTTTTCATCCTTTACAATATTTTTATTTCTTTGCTGCTATTTAAGTCTCTTTTGTTCTGTTTCCCTGTCTCTAGATTTCAAGTGTTATCTTTTCTTCTTCCTGTTTAGTCTGGATCATTCCTAGCCAGACTCTTGTTTAAATTAGTTCTCAGTGAATAGGACCCAAATTTCCCTTCCTTTATTTTTCTTCTACCTACAATGTATTTTCTTTCTTTTTGATGAGCTCTGGCCTTGATTATAGTAATTCCCCCTCGGACATTGCTACATATCTCTGCTGTAGTCTTCCTGGTCTCATGCTTTGAGCAAATCTCCTCTTCTTTCAACATTGCTTTGGCTTTTTGCCTTTCATGACCTATTCTGCAAGATCCATCTCATCATCTTGGCTTCACTCTTCCCAATGCAGAAGCAAATTTCAAGTCTCTGTCCTGAAGCCATTTGAAATTCCTGTAATTGTTTCAATACAAAAGCCAATTTTTGTACAGAATCTCTGCCTTCTGTAGGTCATTGTTGTATTTTCTCAGGAAACAAGTACATGCTAACTGATATCAGGGTTTGGATTGAAACACACTGTTAAAAATGTTGATATTTTCTGCGCTGAATTTTCATGGAAATGAAAAGAGACACTTACATTTGCCTTTGGGGATGGACAATTTTCAAGCAACTCTACTCTCAGTTCATCCCCCCTTCTCTGTTTGCTGCCTCCTTCCCATCCACCCTTCTCTTTCTGACTCCATTTATGTATGCTTATTTGTTGCAGCTACTTGTGTAGGAACACTGTTACGCTCATTGTGCTACAAACTCTTTCATATGGGTGTTTCTTCCATGACGACTTCAATGTTCCCTCTCCTCCCCTGTAATCTCTTGTCTCCCACATCTAGCTGTCACACCATCCCATTTCTGGGAGGTTCACCAAGCACAAAATACCTGCTGACGTCTCTCTGCTTGGAAACACAGGCAGGTGATTGTGTCTATAAACCGGCCAGGACATGAACTCAAACATTATGAGTGTCCCTCATCTTTCTTGGTTAGCACATTCCCTGGCCAATCCATCCCAGTGCTGCTTGGGCATTCAGGGGACAGCCCTGGCTGGGGACAGTGACCATGAAGTAATTCTGCCTGGGGGGAAGAGTGGAGTAGGAAGGTCAGCTGCCTACCCTCAGGGGTGGAGAACAGGTCTTGGCTTGTCTTTGTTTACTACTGTAGATGCAATTTTTAGATGACAAAATGGACTAGCTGCATAGCTCTCGGTTCCTTTCTTCTCTCTAGCAGACTGGCAGTGAGCACAAACTCATAAAGATGGTCTTATGGACAACTTACACCCCCGACTTTCTCCTTTGCTTCCCTAATTTTATGTCCATCTTGCACTAAAGAAGTTTTTGAGCAATCCCAGTTGCTGGGATTTCAGCCAGGCACACAGAATATGATTATTAAATAAAACAGTTTTCAAATTTCCACATCAGCAAAATACCTTTTGTATTTCCTTATATAAGAAGATAGTCAAAGATGAGGTCACCATGCCTGGAAAGAAGAGTTTGCTTTGATCATGCAGTTGAGCACAGACTTGATTTGAAAGATGCTGGTAGCCAGTCCTCAATGAAGCACTTTTCTTATGTTTTTGGTAATGCTCTGCAAAACACAGCTTAGAGCCAGCTTTATCCTGTAGACATACACTGCGGGAAGAAAGGACATCCACCTCCTTTGCTTCCTTGCAAAAGCACAAGGATGTCTGCCTGGAGCTTTAGGAAGCACTAAGAAACCTGCGGAAGTAGCCACAGCTGAGCCAGAGACCAAGGGGACCAGGCTGCTGACTGGGGCACCACGGGAGCCAGGAGCAGATGATGTAGAGGAAACAGGTCGCTTTTTGGGACAGCAGTGAGGTGTGTGTGTCCTGCCTTGCAAAGACAGGGTGGCTATGGTTTTTGAGAAGTAGCCAGCACCACTGCTGGTAAACCCTCCCACCCTATTTCTTTAATTAAAGACAGTGTTTTGTCCTCGTTTTGAGTCATCTGTCTTTTCCGTCAGAGGTATGTGAAAGCTGCAAGTCCAGACGTCTGCTATGAAGGCGGGAGATATAGTACTGTGCAAAATTACTAGCAGAAATCTATTTTGTAGCTTTCCTGAAAGAGGCCTTCCTGGCTGGCAGACAGCTCTGTCACTCTGGTCTGCCCTCCCAGGAAACTGCACTTGCAAAATGCAAAAACTCAGAACCTCCTTACACCCCCAAATTCACTAAATAGGTGTCCTTTTCACATTTCATTTAATAGGAAATTGTGATTCCCTGATGGAGCCCAAATTATAACATCAAACCTGGGAAATGGCTTAGAAAGTCACATTTTAAAAGATGTAGTGTTTCCCTCTCTGTTTGAAAATAAAAAAATTGCAAAGCTAACACTAATTATTTCTTGACTCTCTGATTTAATTTTCTAGTCTCTGGGCCTACCCTCGTATTGATTTTTCTTTGGTGTAATTTATTGGCTGCAGGGAAGTCATTACTTACTGTGGCCATTATCACTAGTTTACTTTCTCTGTTTTTCTGTTTCCAGGGGGTTTTTTATCATTTTGGTTCTCTGTGGCTTACCTTTCCCCATATGTTTTCTGCCATGTGTGAACAGGAATTACCTCTTTATCTCCAGTCCTGACTGCCCAAGGGACATGATGGCCTGTGGATGACTGGGAGCAAAACTTACCACAGTCTGTGGTCAGGGTTGGGTGTCCCCCTCTTCGAGGAGGTGTAGGATCAGAGTTTTAAAAGGATTACTCCAAGGATCCCACTCTGTCTTGACCAGGTAGTGTCCTCCATGTGAGCCTAGCTGTGCAGGGTTAGGGCTCTGTGTAATAACCGCCATGATTAAATGTCCCAAATTAGGTTTTTTGCTCGTGCCTAGTCATTGTTTAGTAAATGTTAGAGCAGCTGATGAAGTGATGTTTGCATATGAGGAGTGAAAATATTGCAGGGGTAACATGGGTCTTTCTCACCTATCATCACTCCTTGCTGGGAGCAGCAGCAGCAAGTACACTCTCAAGTGTGTATAGTCAGTCCAAGCCTGTGCAGTCTGTCTTGCTCTCTAATTGCCTTGACATCCTCATCACCATGACAGCTACACACTTTTGTTGACTTAGCACAAAGGTAATTGTCTCCTGGTTTGTAATGAATAAACTTTCTCTAGTTTCCCTAATGCTTTTGGGGTATGTTGAGCATTTAATGCTGTGAACACAGCTGTCTTGCTGGCAGAAGTTTGCAACTGGACTTGTCTGATAGCACATTTGTTCTGTCTAGACAGCAGTTTGAGAAGTCCACAGCAGCTCTGATGGAGATCTTGCTATGCTGATGAATTAGTGTTGTTTTGCTGTCTGATGAAAAACCTGCAGGAACATGTTTGTTTTTATGCCGTGGCTTTAGTAGTGGAAAGAATTTATCTGCCTCCATTCACCGTCCCACCCTCCACTCTCATATAGGACTTGGAGAATGAGATTTTCAGATCAGGAAGCACTTGGTTTCCAGAGACTCATTTTCTGATACTTCTAAGGGACTTACTTTCAAAAAACACTGAAAATCATCAGCTAAAAAAACAAACAAACAAACTAAATTCAGTTCAGTAGTTTTTGACCACCACATGGAATGGTATGGTTTGTGTGCACGTTTGTACCCAAATAGGTGGATAAAAAATGGAAAAGACTTGGCAACGGGAGGGATCTACCAGGTTGTGGTAAGAAGTGTCATGGATTTCCTCAGGTCTGTGTGTCAGAGTGATGAGGACATAGGTCCCCTTGTTCTGCCTGATTTCAGGGTGCGGCAGAGGCTGGGCGTGAGGAGAGTCAGTGGCTAGTGGCTGGTCCTTGCGAGATGGGAGCTGAGGAAGCACCAGTCTCCCCTCCCAGTTCAGCCTCCCTCTCTGAGGAGGCATCTTCATCTTGTGGTCCGGTGCCTCAGACGGGCAGGAAGAGCAATGTTGACATGGTGCCCTTTGCTTGCCTACCCCCCTCCACAGAATGTACCTATGTCAGGTCTGACATTCCCCAGTGCTAGTGCAGCTTTGTAGCTCCACTGAAAGCAGGGAGGGATGAATGGCAGCTTAAAGTGACCTCAGAAAACTTCTATGTGACACAAAGTTCCTGTGAAGGACAATTAATGGGCTTACTCTACCCTTCCATTACTCAAGGAGATTTACTCCTATGTAAAGTGGCAAGAACAGCACCGAGGAACTGGTCCCATTAATTATACATACACCTTTAAACTCTGAAGTGAGAAATAGGGTGAACCCCCCACCCATGCACACACCATCAAACACGGGCAAGCACAGCTGCCATTCAGCACCACTTCTCTGCCTTTTACTGCTTAAAGACAACCGGCTGCACAAGAGATCACTGAAGCTGCGGGGAAACATAATGTCAATACCAGAGGTGGAGAACGGTCAGCAAAACTCCTAGCCTTATGGTAAATACCACAATAACACTAATGGGAGGGGTGGGGACATTCATCTCACCTGGTTTGTAGAGTCTACGGTGACGATAGCTACAGCTGTATCAGCCACCCTACCTATTCACAGCCAACGGAGAGAAAAGGCACTTCTAACCCTTCATTTCATCTCACCTGGTGCAGCCATCGGTTTTAGGCTGGGACATGTTGGGCCCAGGTTCCTGTGACCACATGGATTCCATCTAGTCTGTCTCTAAAGGGTACCCTGGATGCCTTTGACTCCCCTAAAGGGAGTGTGAGTGCCAGCCATGACCCAAGGCTGCGCTTTTTAAGCATGTTTTCTGTGAGCGCCATTCTGCAGAGGCAGGAGAAATGCACACGGTAGCTGTGAGGCTAGGAGAAAAATCATGCCTTGTTTCCTTCTTTCTTAGGGAGAATGGAAACCATTCACATGAAATCACTTTTGTATTTGCATATCGTAGAATTAGTCCTGCCATATTACTTTCATTTTTCTTTCCTGCAGAGAAGATCAGCTCTCATTGTCATCATAAAGTAGTTTAGGGATCTTACATGAGAAATAAGCCAAATTTGGTGCATTGTTTTTATAAATTTTCTTTTTGTATTATTATTGGTATTTAAACAGATAAACTAGTTATTTCACCAAACAGATTAACATGGAATTGATAAGAAAAAATTCCTGTTGTAACAAATTGGTACTTTAGTGCCCCACAGACCTCTCACCTATAACTGCTAGCCTGCCTTGTGGGATCAAACACAGTCTACTTGAGAAGTTTTATGGCTGCAAGGCAGGAAATCTATATCCCCATTTCCATGTGTTTTTCTACCTGACCTTGGGAAAGAAAGATGAAGGAGAATGATCCTTCTCCAACCTATGTTCTTTTCTACCTGCCCCTGGCCATCAGGACCTCATGCCGTACTTGTGGTATCATGGTCATTTTGATAGCGAGAAACTAAGATATCACAAGAATGGGATTATGAGATTGACTAGAGGATAAAGAGAATCTGGGCTGGGAAGGTATAAGCCTCTTATCAAAGCACAAATAGCTGAAATAATAGAAAAGGGAATATAGAAAATAACTGATCATGTAAATTGCTTTTTGCAGGAGTACTCTCTCCTGGTAAACTTTGCCCTGGGATAAAATTGTAGAAAGGGTTGGAAAATATACTTCCAAGGAAAGAAATAATCCTCCAGCAGCAGAGAGATGGACTAGATGACCTATTACTGCAGGTTGCTGGCTTAAACTTTGATCTCACACTTCCTTGACGCAGTGAAAGCTCCTTTATGAGCAGCTTTGCTTTGCAGTTTCGTGGATTTTGCTACAGTAAACAAAATAAAATAGTTGGTACATATTGTATTAGGCTTGCTAGAAGTCATCCGGGTGTCCAGAGAGAAAACTGCATCTTTCCCATTTGTGCTAGCCAAAGAACAGTGTAGATGTCCACTGCCATCAGAAAACAAACAGGAAGGATGAAAATCAGTCTCTTCCACTGGTCAGCGTGCCTGAAGAGCTTCTCGCTGGTCTGTGTCTGACAGGCACTGCCGGAGAAGTGCGTTTGAGTACGTTGAGGTGTATGGGTCCTGTTTTTTCCACAAATAAAAAGGTATTAGATGAGTACTTGGTGATGCTAGCAGGTACCTCATGGTGCTGTTCTGCCTGGGCTTTTCTATGCAGTTGAGTGACAGCAGTGATATTGTGCTGCCACAGGGATACAATTTTTTTTTAACTGCTTTCCTTTTGCATGACAGTTCATTGAAGGGGCATGTTTTCTGTTTTGGACTAAGTAAAGACTGCTTAGCTGGCTCCTAGAAGATTCCTCATCTACAGAGAAGCACTTTCAGGTGATGTAGGTCCCTCATAGCTGCCTCAACTGCCCTTCCTATCCTCCATCTCCTGCTGTGGAGAGGATGGTACACATCTACAATCTGAATATCTTCAGTTGTTTGAAGGGTCCTGTGGGTTTACAAGCAAACAAGTGCTCATGACAGCATCTCTTGAACTGCTCTACTTTATGAACCTCCCACCTGAAAAGGTGACCCCGTTTCCAAATTCAGCCTGCTTGGATTTGTCCTGTGTGGTCCAGGCAGATGAGAGCATCTGACCTTAGCTGCTGCTTAGCATGAAAGTTCATATAAGCTTCATGCCCAGGAGATGACCATGGATTTGAAAATCAAACTCACTTGTTTTGCTGGCAGTGTGTGGTCGAGACAGATCCCACTACAGGAAAAGCCACATGGTTGACCTCATATCAGATCCTCTGCAATCAAACAAGAACAGTAGCTGAGAACCTCTCTTTGGAGATGGCTTAACCCTGCCATTGAACTTGTGCAGGTGCAACATCATTCTTGCTCCTAGCTGAATGAAATACAGAATTATTATCCATCTGCCAGGAAATGGCCTGAGACTTACTTTCCAGTGAGATTTCAGCCTACATTCAGCACAAGGTGCCAAATGCCCTCTGTCTTGGTGACCCCAGTGGGAGTGCAGAGCAGCGAATGCGTTGCTGAATCAATTCACAGGAGTGCAGGGCTGCTAACTGACTCAATGACAGGTGGAAGATTAAATATACAAAGGTTTATAACCCTCCATTTTTTGCCAAATCAAGGTAAATACCAGAATGGAAGGGAAATGAGGGAGTAGTCACATGGTTTTGCTCCAAAAGTATTTTAACTTTAGCAACAGAGTTTGCAGACACATATTTTTGAAGAAGGTTTGATCACAAGGTGTCATCTGAAGTGAAACTGTCTGGTTTCATACCGTGAGGGCTAAAACAAAAGAAGGCAATGGAGCTGATGTGTTCAGACTGCATCCCACCATGACAGCACACGTGGCTCCCAGTCTCCACCAGCAGCCCCTGCCTAGGGCTCCTTGGGGAAGAGGGGTCCTTCCAGCAGCACGCTTTCTCCCCGTGGCTGGGGAGCTAGGAATTATCTTCATGGCTTCACGCCTCTGTGCTCTTCACTTGCTGAGACCACAGAATTGGTGCAGCACTTTGCACAATGCCAGGCTTGCTACCTGTGTACTGCAGCTTTGCTTGGGATGGGGTTGAAACATCCTGAGCTCTCCTCTCACCTAGTGAAGGCTGCCTGGTTGTAAAAGTTGACCACCACTGGAGCATGGAATACCAGACTGACACCAAGAAGGACTTTATGGACACCTGGATGGGTTTAGCAAGTCATGTTAGTTATTTGTTCTGCATTTCTAACCCGAGTGTGAGAGACTAAACTCAGATCAGAGCTAGCCTAGGCTTCAGTGGACATCTCCAAAGATGGTTCAACCCTTCAGCATCTCCTGGGATGCCAGACTGTCTCCATCATCTAGAGACATCCTAGGAAAACTCCTCCAGCTTAAGCACCTCAGGGAGGCACCTGACATTAGGCTGGATGAATCTGGTCCTTTGTGCCTTAGAATGGCATAACCAGAGTCACTAGCTTTGGAATGGCTTTGAAAGGGAGAAAGCCTACGAAAGCATGCTGTACTGTCATTAGGGTAAATGCTTAACATCATTATACTAAAGGAGCTGGGGTTTCTTTGAGTGCATCTGTCATTTGATTCCTAACTTCAAAGACCAAAAAAGTGGCCTGCTTTCAGATACTGTCTGCTCGGTGTCACTGGAAAGCAGATTTTTTTTTAAGGGAATCCATAAGGACACACAAATATGCCATTGCTTTTGAAAACTGAATTAGTCTTTAGTTTGCTTTTACTTAAACTGAAAACATTGCATTAGCAACCAGGAGAGCCGGATATTATTAGTAACCTTTTACAGGAAATGTGGTGTGTCACAGGTTGAGCATATATTTTTCTGGAAAATGCAGTGTACTGTGAAATGGAGGGAATAAGTAAACATAAAGTGCTTATACAGCAGCTCACTCTATTTGAATGCCCAGCAATACACCTCTGAGGTTACCTGAGCATAAAGGAAGGAGGGAATGATATTTGAGATTTATTTTTGGCTAAAAGCATGAAGTGCAAATAGGCCTTTGTGCAAAATGTCAGCTGCATTTCTGGGAAGAAAACAACATTGCCTTAATAATCCATGGTAAATAACAACACTAGGAATGTTGCCACCTATTGTATACACCTGCAGGTGTATCTGGATAGACTTATGTAACTTTAGTTTGACATCTGAAATAAATACTGAGAAGTGAGCTCAGGCATTTCAAACAAGTTATTCCCTGAACAGCAGACATAATGAAGTACAGGATGAAATTTATCTTCAGACAACAAAATGTGGGTGCCTACACAGAGGTATTCAAGTACGGAGAAGACGTCTGAGCTACCACTACCATCTACAGCGTCTAGGACTTTTTCCACTGGGAATACTGTAAGGTTTCTATCCTGGCCTCTAACTAGACACAGATCTGCCGTAATAGTGTGTTGTGTCAGCCAGTTGCCTCAGGACTTGGACATGCTAGGGTCAGTTGGCACAAGATGACTACAGATTGGCAGCTGCATGCAGCTCTGATGTGGTCACTTGCGTTTGGTCAGGCTCCGCTGTCTACATGCTGAACCTCTTTTGGTTGATATGGGGCTTAGATGCCCCATTAGACCCTCAAGCTTTGGTATATGAGTCTGGAGCAGCTGCCATCCTTGAAGAGCGATTCAGCTTCCTAAATACCACCAGTCTGTTGCCTGCTGCACCATCCCATTGTGCCCTGGTTGGATGATAGCTGGAGCTTTAGGAGGACACACATCTCCTGCAGGTCTACTTCCAACAACGGTAGACATCTCCGTTAAGGTAACTGAATTGAACCTATATAGTCCAGAATATTTTTATTCCTAATTTCTTTATCCCCTCCCTACCTCCAGCTCCTTCGCATGTCCCCAGGTTGCCACTGGGTAGGAGACACATGCTGTGGTTTGTTCCAAGCTCTGTCAGCACTGGTGACTTGGGCAGTGTCTCTGCTCTACACATGTGCTTCTTTTCAGGACACTTGTAGCAATGTGGTTATCTCTGAGATCCCATCATTCTGTCAAATTTTGTTGAAAATGGCAAAAGTGATTCTACCAGTGAGTCCTTCACTGATGGGCTCCCACCTGCCTGGCAGTATATACAGTACTTGGGTTTTCAGCCACGTGTCAGACAACATCACTTGTAATATCTCCATGTGGGATATGAAAAGAAAGATTGATTCATACCAGACCACCACAATGATTAAGAGGAGAACCCACACAAGCTGTCAGTGACACTCCAGTACGATGGACCAGCTAAGAGACAATTAGCTTTAATCTTGCTTTACTTCAGAGCCGGGTAGTGCTCAGTGCAGCAATTGTTTATTCAGTAGTTCATAATGGACATGGGCATCTGCTGTGCTACCAACTGCTCTTGTTTATAATTATGGTGATTGCAAAAGGTACTTTGCAAAACAGTACTGACAGGACACTTCAAATGCAGTTTCACCAGAGTGATAAAGAACAGGCTAGTTCGCAAAATTCCAGGTCATATATTCTGAATACTTGAAATAAGGGGAATAGGGTGGGGGGACGATAACAAAAGCTTGGAATCATAGAATCATAGAATCATTAAGGTTGGAAAAGACCTCTAAGATCATCAAGTCCAAACATAAGTATTCATACTGTTTATTTTGGTCTACAGACTTTATCAGTTTAAATTACTATCAGAAAGACCAAAGCCAGGGGACTTACAAGTATTTCTGGTATCATCAAGAGATCAGAGAGGAACAATCTTCACAAAGTCCATTTTATTGCTAAAACAGCAGAAGTGCTGCAGCACTGGTCTCTCCCTTGCAGTGCCACAGACCTGGCACCCACCCACCACGTACAAGCAGCAGATAAGTTGATATCAGGCAATTTGGTCCTAGTTTATTTTGGGTAAATATATTTTCACTGGTCTTGGTTTGAGTCACCTTTGCCCCATTCCTGTCATCCCAGGCATCTACCTCTGGTGTGAGCTCCTTGCCCTTGTCAGTCCGGCACAAAAGCTGTAATTCATTCCTTCTCAGACCAAGAGCAGGTGTAGTGTCCCATACATGGCAGCTAGTGATCAGCCTGCAAGATGTGTTGCTGGGAACAGCCTCCTAGAAGAAGCTGGTTTTATTTATTGGATACAATTGTATTGGAGGGGGGCGGGGGAGAAGAAGGTGAAAAGAAGTATAAATTGTGAAATACATCACCCAAATGTGTAGTTGTGTCTAATTTTGCCGTGCACTAACAATAAAGGTAGACAGTTTTGAAGTTGCAGGAACAAGAGGAAGCCAGCTTGCAGTCTCCAGTTAACAGTTTGGATCTTCTCATACATCTGTGAAAATCTTCAAATAGTTTTTTCCTGACTAGTAGCAGCATTTCCAAGATGAAGCTTGCTTTGGCGATGAGCCCTGCTTGGATTTTTAATCTTGGTTATGATGGCTTGTTTTTGCCCGGAGGGAAAAAGTTTTGAAACGATATGACCTCTTAGGTGTTTATTCACAGTAAAAATAGACTTTCTTCATGTCCCAGAGGATATTTAAATCAAGACTATCTGTGAAAATATACACAAATGTTTAGAAATTTTTCCAAATTTACGATTTGGTTTAAGTGCCATGCATATGTATATCATTATCATAGAATCATAGAATAGTTTGGATTGGAAGGCACCTTTCAAGGCCATCTAGCCCACCCGCCCTGCAGTGAGCAGGGACATCTTCAACCAGATCAGGTTGCTCAGAACTGCATCCAATCTGACCTTGAATGTTTCCAGGAATGGGGCATCTACCACCTCTCTGGGCAACCTGTGCCACCCTCATTGTAAAAAATTTCTTCCTTATACCCAGTCTAAATCTACCCTCTTTTAGTTCAAACTATTACCCACTGTCCTGTCACAACAGGCCTTGCTAAAAAGATTGTCCCCATCTTTCTTATAAGCCCCCTTTAAGTACTGAAAGGCCAGAATAAGGTCTCCCCACACCCTTCTCTTCTCCAAGCTGAACAGCCCCAATTCTCTCAGCCTTTCCTCACAGCAGAGGGGTTCCAGCCCTCGGATCATTGCTGTGGCCTCCTCTGGCCCCGCTCCAACAGCTCCAGCTCTGTCCTGTGCTGAGGGCTCCAGAGTTGGACACAGGACTCCGGGGGAGGTCTCACCAGAGCAGAGCAGAGGGGCAGAATCCCCTCGCTCGCCCTGCTGCCCACGCTGCTGGAGATGCAGCCCAGGATATGGTTGGCCTTCTGGGCTGCAAGCGCACATTGGTGGTTCATGCCCAGCTTTTTATCCACCAGGACCCCCAAGTCCTTCTCAGCAGGGCTGCGCTCAATCCCTTCATCCCCCAGCCTGTGTTGATAGCGTGGGTTGCCCCAACCCGGATTCAGGATCTTGCACTTGGCCTTATTGAACCTCACTTCTCAAGCTCGTCCAGGTCTGTATATATTATATACTGTGAAATATATATAAGAATATTCACACTGAGTAAAAACCAAAAAGGTCCTGAAAACATTCTTCCTATAGTCTTTTTCTACACATAAGCAGTACCTTTCTGGATGTTAATTAGTGTTCCAATTAGTGATTTTCTCCAAGATGAAATACTGGCATTTACAGGAAATTCATTATAACACTTTTATGAGAATTTTTACACTATATAGTTTCCAATGAAACATTAATCACATATTCTGTTTCTGAGCTTTGTCTTTTGTCCGTCGTGTTTTGGGATGTTAGAGGAAGAAGGGGAATGTCAGAGTGTGTTATTGTCAATGGTAAACTTCTGCACCTGAAATTAATCTGTTCGGAAATGTCTGCAGACCTCCTTTTCTTACTGAAACTGCCTGCGATTAGAGGTAGTTCCACAAACACTGGTGGTGTTACGGTGCACAGATGAGATAAGACTGAGATCGTCCTGCTTCCAAGGACAAGCATTTGTCCTCCACAACTAAGGGTCATTGATTTCTTTTTAACTTTGTTGGTTTCAGGTGCTCAACCTGTTCCTTGCCTTGCTGCTAAGCTCTTTCAGTGCTGACAACCTCTCGGCACCAGACGAGGATGGGGAGATGAACAACCTGCAGCTTGCTTTTGCTCGGATCAACAGGGGTCTGCAGTACGTGAAACACACAACGTGGGATTTTTGCTGCAATGTCCTCCGGCACCCCAAGACAACAGCTGAAAAGAAGGCAATGATGAAGCTTGCTGCCCAGAATACAGGGACCCTTAACAATTGTGTGAACAGTCACACAGCTGCTGAGCTTGGCAAAGACTTGGAGAATCACAAAGAGAACCACACTGAGGATGGGATGAATAAAAATGGGGCAAAACACCTAGGAATTACAGACAATGATGATTTTATGACCAATCCTGACCTGTCCATTTGTGTTCCTATTGCTGTGGGAGAGTCGGATATCGAGGAGGAAGACGAGGAGCAGAGCACCTTTACCGAAATGGATCAGGTAGGCAACTAAAAAGTTTGCTTGTTGCAGCTTATTAAGAGGGCCTTCGTTCCCACCCTTGCTCTGGATCCATGGCTTGTGATGAAAATGTCCTATGGCCTAATCCTGCCTTTGATATGTAGTTAACTTCAGAAGAAGTTACAGGTGCATATCCAAGAGCAAAATTCAGTCTCCAACAAGAGGCATTCCCTTTCTTTGTATTCTTTGTGCTTGTCTAGATTAATTCTTCTAATCACAGCAATTAAACCCTTCCTCACACAGGAGAATGTTTTTTTTTCTTTCAGCTGAATCATGGGAATGTTACAGAACAAATCCTAGGTCCTCTGACTACGACAGGCGATTTTCTTAGTGTGCAAAAATGGGCAATGGCTTGGTTTGATTTGTGCAGCAAGAATCAAGGGCCAGGTAGTTCTCTTAGAAATACAGCGATGCAGAGGCTGCTATGACAAGGCATCAGAGAAGGAGAGAAGATATTTAATCATATGTATTTAGGCAGGAAAAATAGTTGTTTGCCTGTTCTTTGGTGTGATATGACAGATTTTCGTATCACTCAGAGCACCCAGTAGTAAAGGCTGAAAAATTCTGAACGGTTCGAAGTGTCGGTGTAAAATGGAGAAGAAAAATCTTCACAGGAATGGTTTTCTTTTTCTCCTTCTCCCCCTCTCCCCTTTCTGCCAGCTGTATCTCTTGACTCCACGCACCATATCTCGTTAATGTTTTCCAGACCCTCCAACCTTGATCCAGCATCCTCTGATGCTGGTTGAGACCCGCAGAGTTCAGCAGATGCTGGATCAAAGCTGCTGTTTCGGATCCAGCTCCCAGGGGTGATCCCTGATCTCTCAGTTAAGGGGAAGAAGGTTTTGATGCAAAACTGTCCTTAGAGAAGGGCTGTCCTGCAAAAGCCCCGAGGAAGGACTCTGTGTCAGGAGGTGGGCACAAACTGGCTGCTGAACTTTAATTCCTCCTGTGTTAATGCAGAAATGCTTTCGGTGTTTTTGCATTCGCCCACCAGTAAGCCTTACACACTGACCATCTCCCTGGGGAGCTGAAGGGCAAGGGGTCAGAGAACTTTATCGTCAAGTCCCACTGTGCAAATAGACATCTAGGTAAAAAAGAAGAAGTCTGAATTTTTTGGTAAACACTTGTAGGGACTATTTCGTATCTTTTTTAAGGAATAGTTTTATTGAAATGACTTGTGGATCAGTGTGGGTAGCATGGATAATATCTGTTTTTTCTTTGAAGTCCTTTTCTATTCCCTGTGTTGTATTAAACTTACAAGCAGAGGACACTTGAAAAGTGAAATATGAATATAGTAGACAGGTTTCTTAGTATTATCTGATCTGCAAATCCTGACTAGTATAAATGTGTTTAATTGTGTATAAATGTGTTTAATTCTGGAGTTTCGGTCTGGTTTTTTTTTTCTTTTGGCCTTTAAAGATATCCACATCTTTCTGCAACATCTGACAGAGGGTCACAACCTTAAAAATTCACAGATTTTTCCTTCGCAGTGCAAAAAAAAGTTTGCTGAATCTTTGCACAGAATTGCGCATGAGGTCTGGACGCTTGTGTGTGCGTGTCTCTGTGTGTGTGTATGCACACACATGTGTATTACATCACTGTTTTCCACCTTCCTCAAGACAAATAGCAGTGTTTACACTTACAAGCTGAACTGCGGCCACAGAGCATCGAGTGCTGGGGATTTTTACAGCTTATGATACCTAAAAAGTATAGAAATGTGGATTTCTATTTAGCGACACGATGTGTCCATGTAGGTGCTGGTGTGTAGATTAGTAGACAGAACAGATAGCCGTCCATTTTATGTCATACAGTAAACGTGGAATTAGACCTTTAGGGAGATCTGTTAGTGTCATGAGGGAGAGAACTGGTACAGAAGAGTAAACATTTTAGTGCAACAGAGCAGTATGAATAGAAGTTGATCTGAAAATACTAAGAAAACTTCTCTGAATTGTTTCAATAATATTGAAACATGATCATGTGTAATATAAACATCGATGACTGAGAGTGAAACAAAATAGGAGGAAAGAAAACCCAGCAGGAGAAGCAAACCAAAATACTGTTTTCACACTGAATTTTTTCATTAAATTTTCAATAATCATTACAGTAATATTGTCACATTACCACAAGATATTTGGATTGCAGTGAAATAATATAGTTCACTGCTAGAGTGTGCATTAAATAGAAGGCATGGTGTTGAGAAATGTAGTAATTAGCTTTGTCACTAGTGTTTTCCAGGCTTTGACAAGCGGCTGCTGCAGGTCACTGCCGTTCCCCTGTGCATAGCCCTGATCAATGGTTTTCAACCTTTGGCTGCAGGCCTGAGGGGTCAACTGCTGAAAAGGTCCAAACAAGAAGTGAGTTCATGTATCCAGCAAACAATTTTATGAAATTTCTAGAGAGGAAAATGTGTGCATACAAGGGGGTTCCAACTCAAATACTCAAAATACATCGACATAATAAATTAACAAAAATAGGAGGAAGCTCAACAGCAGAAATTGTAATTGTGTGATGAGCTTTGCATTTGCTTTCCTGCAAACCTCCAATAAATTTGCACAGCTGTGAATGTCTCCATAACCAACAGAGCCGTGAGAAAGCAGATCCCAAATGATTCAAATACCTGTCATTTTTAGTGATGCCCATTCCAAAAATGTATGATCTCTGAACCCACAAAAAAACTCTCTTGATCAACACGTAGGTTACTGTAGAAGTTATTTCACCTGGAGGTCAATATCAAATCCCAGTTCCCTGGGTATAGAGTTGTGGGTATTACAGCATGCTAACCTTTGGATCAAGGGCAGCCCTGTGGGACTCAGGGGAATAAACTTCTCCGCTCCCTCCCAGAAGCTTTAATCCTGTGAGCTCCAACTCCATGGGGGTCCTTACCTCCTTCCCTCCAGGATGGCCATGATAGCCCTGGCAGAGCTTGCAAAGGAAGAACGATATGAACAAGGGCAAAATTTATATGATTGCACTGAAAGGACACAATTACGGTGAAGTATCTTTCTGTGTGTAGGGCATCATACAGAAACGAAACTACCAAGGGCATGCTAAACATTCAAATCTATTCTAACTTTCCCCTAATTATAATCCATATTTTTACATATTTAAATATTTTAGCATGTACAAAGAGAATGTGTATGTATATTTACTTCTCAGGAGAAGACAATGTACCCTGCTTCACTTTAAAGTTGTTGGCTGACCTGGAATTTCACAGCCCTTTGGCAACACTGCCAGAATCTGCCTTCCTCCTCATGCACATAGATTTTGGTGCATAGCATGGGAGAGGAGGTGAAAGGAGATGCATAAACAGGGAGTATGTGTATGTGTGCCTCTCAAGTGCACATCTAGGTAAGCCTGCACAATCCTTACATGTCCTTTACGCTTCCTCTGTCAGTTGAAGATCCTGGACCCTGTTCTGTTCGTCATGTGCTCACATCAGTCCAGACTCATCCGTCATGGCTGAGAGCCTAAGGGGAGGCTGGTCTCAGGCAGAACCACAAGGCTGTTGATCCCGATGGGGTATTTTAGGGTGATGATGAGCTCAGCTTACAGCTCCAGTGCCAATGCTGGGCTCTTCTGGGAAAGCCACAAAACTGCTCTGAAGTAAGGCGTTGTGGCTACGAGAGATGGGCCCCACAGTGTTACGTGCAGCAGCTGAAATTTCAGATGATGAGAAAGCTTTCTGTGACTGCACATTTTCCTCTGAATAATAGAAATGTCTAAGTTTAAATTTCAGCTGCGATTTCTATTATCAAAGCTTACAGTGAAAGGAGATGTCTTCCTGAAAGCTACCGATTTGTGGCACTGTTACTGACATGGTTTCGAAGGAGGGAGCCCATCTCATAGCTTCTACATCTCCTTTGATTACTGAGATGCAAGTGAGATACTCTACCGGCTCGGAGGGCCGGGAGACACATGCCTGTAGCCCACTTTTATGGGGAAAGGATCAGAAAGAAGAGCTGAACTATACAAGTCAGCACAGGTGCAAAAAGCTGGCAGAAGAAGAGTGAGGCTGAGAAAGGTCCACCTTGAACTTCATCAATTCATCTTTATTGCGTGATATGTGTGTTGATTCCAGTCACTGCAACATTTTCGCTAAGGGCCTTACCTAACCCCCTGCCTTGCTCTGCTCGTAGTGCTGGGGAAGTCTCTCCTTATTAGTCCACAAGATTTCTTCAGGGTTTGATGAGAAGTTTAACCTTATAAGAAGAACAAGAATAATCACAGCAAAATATCATCCATACGGTCATACTTTGGACATGGTGTCCAAATAACCTTCTATTACATTAAAACTGTCTTCCATTTTTCCGCTGTCTTTGAGATATATAATTTAAATACGGGTTGTCCTAGCAGGAAAACAGCTCCCAAAAGCTCACAAGCAACCACAGCAACATGATGGTTGCATGGTCTCAAGACTCTTTAGAGTTCTTATTTTGACTTCCTAAATGATTAAAATGTGGAAATTATTTTCCTGAACGTCCATGGAGCGTCTTGTAATTGTTTGTAAAGACCATCTTTCCATATCTGATGTCAACTTTCAGTCTCCTGAAAGAGTAAGAACTAGATTATGGGGACAGTAAGATGATGGGACAACTGAGTGCACGCAGTCCAGTCCGCCTGACAGAGAATCCTGCCAGAACCTACCTGCAATTTGACTACACTGAAAGTTTCATATCAGAGAGGTTCGTACATTCACATTAGACGTATAAATCCAAAGCTTAAATCCTCAGAATTCCTGCTTTAGTATTTCTTAACCTTCAAGGTATCCACAGCTGTAGCCCAGAAAGGTTTGTGCCTTTCTCAGATTTGTGGTTCAGAGGAATTCTGTGACAGACTAAAAGGAGGCTGCAGATGAGTAACGCTGGGTGTCCTGAATGAGTCCCCAAAGCACAGTATCCTGCACTTACACCACTGAACTCTGTCTTGTTTCTGTCACCCCAGGCCTCAACAACGTCCAGGTCTTTCTGCACGGTTTCTGGATCCTTTGCAAAATTCATTAGTACAACTTCAGAAAATGGCTTTACCCTTTCCTTCTTTTTCAAGTCATCCCAACAGGGCTGTTACTGCTTTCTCCCCCTTCTTAAGTTTAATCACTTCATGTCCTGCCTTACTCAAACTACTGCCCTCAACTCGATCTGCCTATAGCATGCCACTGGGAAGAAAATCCATGCTGCGGTGGCTGGTGGCTCTTGGCCACAGCTCACGTTTGCCCCCTCTGCCATGACAGAGCCAGGCATGGACGCTGCTCTCTGCAGAGACAGCACCTTTGTATTTTCACATGCAGCGCAGTGCCGAGCCAGCAGCGCTTGCCTGCTTGTCTTCAGAAAATGCCATTATTGATTTGTTCCGACGGAGTGGCTAATTGGGTCACATGGAAAGTGCTGGCTGCCAGCTGCCGGGACAGAGAGCTTTGCAGCTTCTTACCCCTTCCTCGACAGCGGGCACGCATACCGTGCCATCGCTGCCATCCCGTGCATGGTGGCCAGGTCCCAGCTCCCACCATGGCTGCTTTGTGCTGCCCTGGGACTGCAAAGCCAGTGGAGGGCTGGCCCGTCCTGCTGCCCAAGGCTTACCCCTGGCTGTGGAAATCCTTAAATAGCAGAGAGCTGTTGCTGTGCCTGCTAGGGCTCACCTTCCTGTGACCTGGCAGGGAATATTGCCTGTGGGAAGGGGACAATGTCTTTCATTGCCTCGCAGGGTTTCCCAGTTTCTCACCTGCGCAGCTGCACTTCTCTGTACTCTTCCTAGACCCCTCCAAGGCAGAGCAGCACCTCTGCTGTGATTTTCAAGAGGGCTGAGCCTGGGTCTGCATAGAGGACCTGAGGGGTGCATATTCACTGGGTTTCGCACACAGGGTGAGTATTCATTTCTCCAGAGCAAGCCTTGCATTCTCAGTCATATTCAATTTTTTTGCAATTGGCAGTTCTGCCCTCGTGTATGCCCTTGTCTGGGCTCCACCAAACACATCTGCCAGGAAAACCAGTTTTCCAGACTTTAGATGAGCAACTGCCTCTGTACATGTCAGTGACAGAGCTGGCTGTCACCACAGTCTCTATTCAATGATACAGTTTCTATATTGCTCCGAATAGGATCAAACCCCCAAGCTTTTATTCTTTTCTTCCTCATATTTATTTCAGAATTACTGACTCATTTTATTTCATTTGACAAGGTGAAACTATTTCTGACAGCATTTTTTTCATATGTTTCTACCAGTAAGAGAATCATAATTTTGAGATCAGAGGGAACCATTAGGATCATCAAGGTTTAGCTTTCTCATAACACTGAGTCAAAGACTTGAGCCAATAATTTCTGCACAGAGCCTGTAAGTTTATTTTAGCTATGATACATCATTAGTAAGACAGAGAAAAGAATGAAATGTCTCAGGTAACAGAGAGTTCACCATCTGCATCTGGAGTCACATCTGTTTCCTTGGTGTACAGTGGAAATTTTACTGTACAATTTCTGTGCATTACTGAACTGCTCCTAAACCTGAAGTGATTCTGTAAAAGTCAATAGAATTGTTCCAGGTTGACAGAAGTGCAGCTGAAATTATTGAAAATTACCATAAAAATGCCAGCGCATAAAGATTTTCATATAAAATTGTTTGTGACAATGTCTTATGCTCCTAATAATTCCAAAGTCTATAAATCAGACATAGCATGAAGTCATGTGTTTATTTGACAGGGTACATGAATTTCAGCCTTTTATTGCAGGAAACATACTTTATTGTCAGGAACCATAATGCCCTTTCAAACAGTATTTATATTCCGGCTGTTTTCAGTTCCAGTCTGTGGCACACGGCTTCATTTAGTGCAACCGGATAAAACACCTTTGCAGGGAGCTGATGACTCCCCAGTTCTTACTGGCAGGAGAGTGAGCCTGTGTGTACACATGCATGCAGCATGCAATAAATCTTACAGCATTTTTCTTGTCAGCTTTATTTGGGCAAATATTTTTCTGATCCTTAGGTAATATATCAGGGCTTTTTCATTATTATTACATACATAGTTTGCCTGGATTGTCCCCTTTTGTATGTTTTCTTTTGCATTTCTTGAAAACTGCATAGATTTACTAATTATTTTTAGCAATAAGATAGAATATTTCTGTCTTTTTTGTCTTCGGAAGAAGAGCAGCAAGGACGTTAGAAAATGAAAAAGAACTGTAAATCACAGCAGCAGACTTACAGCACCTATGTCTGCATCTGTGCTTTTACATATAGAAAGACATTTGTGTTTATTTTGTTTCAGTATGATGGGGCAGAAGGAGAAGACTCCGAGTCAGATCTCTGCTGACGTGATTCGAGCAGTCACACTATGAACAAAGGTTTTAGGGTGCTTATTCAGTGCGCGGTGGCAGGGAAATATATTTGTCCACCGCATAATGCCTAAGGTGCAGGAAACACAGGGAGCTGATGGAGAAGAGAAAGAGGGGGGAGAAGAATAAAAAAAAAAGAAGCCTGGCATTGAAAGAACTGATATCAGGCGTAGCACACTTGACAACATGCGTTTGGACAAGTGCCCAGACTGTGGACTGCGCGTCAGTCACAGCCTACTGGGTGCCATTTCCCAGTATCCGTATCCCTCCCTGGAGCAAAATGCTGCCCAGAAATGAGCATTTCTTACTGTTTCTCCCTTTGGTATAGAAAATGCTGACATTTAACATTTTGGACAAAATGAACAGAAGCCAGTTCCCCAACAGCTCCTGTGCCAACTGAGACAGTGCCGGCAAGCGTGTGTTGGGGGGGTTGAAATTACTCCATTAATTATGGTCCAAAATAACTAAATTTCAAATAATAGTTATTTTGTTGTTATTGTCTGTAATAATATGAGACTTCCTTAATGACCAAAATATGAACACCTTACTTGGGTGAAAAGTTCTGGGTTATTTCAGGCACTCTCACTCACTGCACTTTGAGGCTAACTTCCAAAATTTAAATTTCCATCAGAGGATCCCATTAGTTTGAGTTCTTCGTATTATACTGTGGAGAGATCCCAATTACCAAACCAAACACAAAATAGATTGTGATTAAACTTCAAAATGCAATTTAGCAGAAGATATTAGCTTGAACTCTGAACAATGGACGCTTATGAAACACTTTCACTGCCTATTTAAGCCTATTGAATTGATAACAGGCTAAATTAACTTTGGCAGTCCATCTTTTTGCCAAGTTCTTCCACTTAGACTAATTTTAAGAATCAACCCTTGGAATAATGAATCTGTGTTTTATTATGGGCAGCGTGTTGCTCAGTGTGGGAAAAAAACTTCAGCCAGCAAGGCAGAAGCCATTAGAAATAATGTGCCTTGCCCCTCCGCAGCCAGAGTTCAAGCGCTTAAAAAGCTCTGGATTAATCGGAGCAGGAGCACTGCAAAACTGATGTTTCCCTGCTTGAGGGGCGACCTTGGCAAAGCATCCAGCGCTTGCGCAGAGACCAGCAGTCAGTGGCTGTGATGATGTTCTTCTGGCAAAGTTTTGGTTCACCTTTATTCAAAATGAAAGAAAATACCAGGGTAGGCTGATTCCGGGGGAGGTTTTGATGTTAAAAGCCTCTGCTGAGCAGCTGTGCTTTCTGGCCAGAATTAGCCTCCAACATTCTGAATTTTAAGGGCCAGATTCTGGCATTTTTATCCAGCTAAGTACTCACAGGTGTGTATTTTTTGGAACAAGTACTGCACTTTACTTCCAAGTACCTTACAACTTTCAGGGGAAAAAAAAAGTGTTTCTGAGGTCCACCAGCAGGGCAAGTTCTGTGTTTAGCTACATAGGTGTGAGTTCAGACTACAATGGCATTGACTCTGACAGATGACAGCTCAATTGGAAACTCCTTGGGACCTGTGGACATCCAAGTAGACGTCGGAATTTCATCTCCTGGTGCATTCACTGGGAGCTGTTTCCAAACTCGGGGACTATTTTGTTTAACCTGTTTTGCTTACATTGCTCTTCTGCATGCATTCATGATTTGGGCTTTAGTAAACAGGGTCCCTATAAAAGCTGGGTCATCAAGAAAAAGAAAAAAAATCCAGGTGGATTCACATGAAAAATTCGAGCAGCACGTTCCTGTTCTGACATTTGACTGCTCCCTTTGCACCAGATTGTTTCTGGATTTTGCATAGATGAATGGCAAGAGCAAAGACAGGGAGGGGTGGATAAGGGCTGAAAAACTTTACAAAAATCAGTCCACTATCCTAGCCTGATGTCTGGTTGTTTCTGCTGAAGTGGAATAATGGACCAGATGACATAGGATGGAGAGTGGGGATGACCAGTCTCAAATTCTCAGATTTAGACTTTTTTTTTCCAGTTTTCCTAAACTTTCTGAGGAATTTACAGTTCTTAAATTACATACATGTGTTGCAACCTTAAGGCAGGACTTTGCATGCTTTATATCAGTATTGCAAGCGCTGTAGTCTGCTAATAAAATGCACTTGTAAAGAGAAGTAGTGTAGCACAAGTCATCTCTGTGTCTTAGCTATAATCCTAGCGCTGTGCTGTGGTATTGCTCCAGGTTTTCCTCTGGTTTCTTATTAAAATGAGTAGTAGCAACTCTGCTTCACAGAAGCAATTCTTCAAAGTGGGTTAGAGAGATTCTTAAATGTGCACACTTAAAATTGACAGCTGCACACCAGCCCTGTTTTATTCCTAGCAGAATACGTGATATTAATCTTCCCGTTCTCATATTAAGGAAGCAAGGGGATTTTCCTGATGTATTTTGTAATACTTCTTCTCATGCTAAACATGTAGAAAGATAAATTCACTGATTTTAATGGTGCTAGAAGGCTTTACATGTATTCGAGAAAGAGGAGAACCAAGATCATAAACGATCTGTTCTGGTAACAAGAACCCAAGATTCATTTCCCCGGTTCGTGGTTATTTATTTCTCTCCCATTTTGGCTCAGATTTTTCAAGGCTTTTTCAGAAAGACTGAATTCAGCATATCTGAGCGTTGTCAGCCTGACAGCTCTGCAGACTGTAGGCTCCTGTTTACTTTACACACAAAACAGGTGCCACCCAGGCAGTAACGCAAGCTCGCCGTATTTCAGCAGCGTTGCAATCTGCTTGCTTCTCCACTTAGAGTAGAGGTAGGATATAAACAGTTCAGTTTTCACGATCATTTACTTCTTGGCTTCTTTGCAGAGGAAGGGTGCCAGTTACTAGACACAAACTGTTGCTGAGAAAGGATGCCAGTCGCTGCCAGGCACGGTAATTTTATGAAATCCATAGCTGTCTGCAAGGGGAACACAAACATCAACAGTTACTTCACAGAGTAAACAGTCCTCTCGTAACTATGTGTGTCACACTGCTGAACTGGGTGTACTATACATGAAAAGCTCCTCAGACTCCTATTATGGTACCCAAAAAGCTAGCTGTAGGAAGCTTTGCAGGTTAAAATATGTTGTCACCTATTAGAGGACTAATTGCTGCTCTGTTGAACTGCATTTCTCGAGCAGGCTCAATTTCATAGTGTCAGTCATCTCTGAATAGCTAAAGCAGAGATATTTCTGTTGCCGGCATCCTTGGCTGCTGCTGCTGCTTCCTCTGACAGGCAGCATCCCGTGGCAAAGCAGGGTCCCACCTGTATGGCCAACTGTGTGCAGACTTGTATGTGGGGGGGACCAGGACAAGCCTCCACCACTCTTAGTCTGCACCTGGAAATGTCCTGACCAGCTCATTCCTGGAAAGTGACCGCAGAACCTGGACATCCCTGAAATCCCATTAATGTCTCAAAATTGGTCTTCAAAGAGACGGAGGGACGCAGGAGCCTGGTGGGGAGCAGAGAAGATACATAGAGCTGAAGCTTCTCACTTGCACTGTAGACTGAGTAAAGGGCAGTTTGCACTTGCACTGTCTCACTAGGGACAGAGGATACTCTGTCGACCTCATAAAATAACTAAAATCAACTTTATCCTGCCACATCCTTCATCCTTGCTTGCTGGCTCTGGAGTGACAGTTGCAAGGGGGAAGGGCTCCAGAGCCAATTCCCATTTCTTGCCGCCCCATCTGCTTAGGACAGGAAGCTTGCTGCTATCAAAGGCTTTGCACGTCTTCTTTCAAACAACAGCCGTAGCCAGGGAATCAGGGAACAAATGTTACAAGCCAGGGTCGTGATCTAGGGAGCGAGTGAAGCATCAGGAGAACCCGTCTGAGCCGATCACTATCCGAAAGGCAAGTCCTGGGGTCCTCTTTCTAAATTTGTTTGCACAGGGTGGAAAAAATTATATTTCCATGGGGAAAGAATAAAATGAATCCGTGCTGATGACAGGTATTTGTCTTGTTTTGCCAACAGCAAGTCCTCTTTCCAAAGGAGCGGCATTTGCACTAATCCCCATTTGAGCCTGAAACAATTAGCCGATCTGTGCTTTTCAGAGGCAGATCACAGTGTGGAGCCTTTGTATTTATTTGTGTCAACAAGCAAGTATGTGGGTCTGTGCACAAACACACTTAAGATGTCACCCAGATTACACTCTATTTTCAATCTGGTTGCTGTTTTTCTGGTGCTACAACTGACCTGCAGCATGCGAGGGGACCACATTGGGTCCATCCTTCTCCAGCTGACGAGTACTGGTATGGTGTTGGCAGATCACCTCTTTTTAGGGCCCAGATGAGAGCAGAGGTGAGCAAACTGTTGGTTTATGGTCTAAAGGAGCTGAGGTCTGTCCCAGGCTCCCAGCCTTCCATTTGCGTGCACAAAGTTTTTGTATTGCTGAATGGTTTTACTTTATAAATTATGAAAACAACTGAATCAATAAATATTACCATAATGTGTATTGCCTTGGCAACAAGGCACTTGATACAAAAATTAAAAACAAATTATATAAACCACCCACGGCGGGGAGCTTTACAGGAGATAAACCTGCTGCTGTTGCTGCCAGAAGAACGAATCATCTGGAATCAGAACAAAAGCAAACAGTCCAAAGTTAAACAACATAAAGCAAAGGCACCTTTCCCCAGACAGGTCTGTGCTGATCTTCAGGTGCTGCTTGCTGGAAATGAGACTGTTGCATCCCATGAGAGTGGCTTATCAGGGCTGGCATCAGTTGAGAGTGGCTTACCAGGGCTGGCATCAGTTGCTTGCGAAAACTCAGCTGATTCCCTAACACTCCTTTTGGGATCATTCTGTACAACCAGATTCTTTTGAAGGGTTTGTTTTTCTTGTTTTTACCCACCTTATAAATTTGTAGGATGAGCCTGAAAACACGCAGTGATGAACCAAATCATTGTCCAAGCACAGGCGCGTGTTGTCCCTGTTGGATAATTTGCCAGGATATATTTCATCAGTTTTAATTAATGTGAGCTCGTTGGATATTTAGTACAAGTGTGATTTCTGGGAAGTAGCTGGATCCGCATTTCCTGGAGTTCAGTCTCTAGGAAAGGGTTGTTAAGCCTTGGTACCACACAGAGGGGCAGTAAATAGAGAATTGGTGTAAGTTTGGCATTTGACTATAGCTTAGTGCAGTAATTTGCTTAACGACTTAAATATTCGTCAGATCAACTGAGTTACACAGTCTGTTCTCATACACTGCATAGTTTGCACTGAATCTGAGCGCACAGCCTTTCTGCATAAATGAACTTGAGCTGCCACCTCAGCTTGCATCGCGCTTTTAACGTGACATAATTGTTTCTGTTGTTTTAGTGCTATAACCAATATCATGCCATTAAGATTACTTGGTGTTATGTTGTATGCACATTGCATTAAAAAAAGAGACTTTTTATGGCTGAGCGCCTTACTTGTGCAGACTCTGCCTTCGGTGTTTGCTCCTCCCCTGAAGATTACGCTATTTCCAGAGGTGTGCCTTAAAGAGTGTTACTTTTTGACAGGGACAGAATGGTAACTGGGTGATTACAGAGCAATCTCTGGCCTGTGAAGATGAGTGTTAAACTGTGCCTGGAAATTGTATGTAATACATTCTTATGCAATGTGTACAGGCTTGGACATGTGTAATTTAATTTATTAAAGTTAGAATATATTTTAGACCACATGCCCTCTGAAGCAGGAAACAAGTAATTTGATTTTAAATTCATTTGTTAGAAACAGAGAATGACATTTGAAAGGACTGGTAGAAATCCGACAGTCCGAAAGTATTTACATGGAGAGCAATTTGCTTAACCAACTGCTTCCTTTGTGTCATCTGTTCTTTCAGATAGTTATATTTGGAATAAAGTGTTTTTCTGCTCCTGGTACCTCTTGAGGGACTTCCTGTGGTGATGTGGCTTTAGAACTGAGGCAAGTAGGCTGCAGCTCCCTGGGGAAGGCAAACTCACTTAATACAGGAATAACATCAAATGTCAGTCAAACCAAGGGAAAAAAAAAGGTGGACAAGTGAAAGATAAATAGGTTTAAATAATTACTGTTGAAATCCTGTTATGCTTGTAATTTTTTTCTCAGCATGGAAGTCCTTCTGTAAGCAATTCAGCACAACCCTTTGAAACCGGCTAGAGTTTTATTAATATTTTAGTAGCAGCCATAGTAATGGCATGAACGATGATAGCGCTGTGATGAGCTATGGATTTTTCAGAGAAATCCCTGTCTTAGGTGAATCAATAAAACCACACTTATTTACACCAGCAGAGAACATGGGCCTCCAGACGTAGGGACCAACCCTGCAAACATACTCTCCTCTGCCATTAGTCCTGGGAGTACTTCTAGAGAGCTCAGCAGCAATAATCATCACCCCAGGAAGAACTGGCTGCATTTAATGGCACCACTCATACTAGCAAGCACTGGTTCTACTTAGATGTGTTTGCAGAAAAAAAATTATTGCTCCGATTCCAGAGTCCATCCCTTTTTAGGGAAGTACTTAAGGATGTGCTCTCCTTTCAACCTGTGGTTAAGTCCCGTTGGCATCAGTGGGTGCAAGTAGTCTTAAGCGTTTTGCTGAATAGGAGCCGCATGCATTTACGTGTTTACCTGAAGTTTTTCCACATCTGCTTTTAGATGCCTTTTATCTCTTCCAGTGAGCTTGCATCTTCCTCCCTTTCAAAGCGTATCTTGTCTCCTCTGGATGCGGTTTTTCCCACATGGTTTCAAGCAGACTCGTAGCACAGTGTTGGGTATTGCCCTCGTGCCTTTCTCTGGCTGTAACACTGAGTATCGCCGCCTGATCGCGTGACTTCAGAGTACACCCCTCGGTTTTTCGACTGAACTGCGAGCCCCTTTCTGTGCACCTCAGGTCACTGGAGGAAGTTTGTGTCTCAAAACCACAATCAAAATGCAGTTTGCAAGGGAATTTCCTCCCGCCCCAGCAACAACAGCTCAAGAAAAAAAGTTGGTCTATTTGTATTTCTATTTTCTGCAGCCAAATGTCTCTACATATCCAGCAGCTATAGCTCAAAAGCTACAGCATAAGCTTGTGTTATCTTGTTTCTTGCCATTTTTCTTAAGATGTTGTCCGCTGACAAGTATAGTCCAGGCTATTTTCTTTTCTAGCTGGGGAGTTCTCCTTAGGAAATAAGCATGCTATCAAAGAAAAAGAAAATAAACCCATCTAGGATTATTTTCAGCAGGAAAAACAGCTGCAGCTGAGGGGGCAGCGATGCCAAAGCCCAGGCGTCCGGAGTCAGAACTCTGAGATTTGTGAAGAGTTAAGTGAGTTGCACGTGGATAAGCAGTTGAAGGCTGAGCCACCACCTCCAGTAGGGAAAAAAGAGGTAACAGAAACAACTTTCCTACGTGATACTGCATGCAATTCATTGCACCAGCTCCGTAGTGCATGTCACTGATTTATGTGGGGTTTATGGCTTGTAAAAATACGTGTTTGTCAAGTGGTAGGAAAGCAATAGTATATAGCATTACAGTCTCAGTAAAGAAGAGAGAAGATTTTTGCTGTTATAAAAATAATTGGAAAGCTTGGAAAATGTGCATTATAAATTAAGATGGGATTCCAAGAGGCTTTGAAAAAACACAAAATCACCTATAATGTTACTGTCTTATTTTAGGAGTGACTACATGCATGTTTTCCTGTTGAAAACTAGCTCTAAGAATGGCATCTGCTGACTTGGCAGATCTGTACCTCGAGTTAACTGAAGAGCATCTGTTATCTGTCGCAGATTACCATTTCTTTTTCTGTTAGCACATAGACCTAAGAAAGGTGCAACAATTTAAGTAGCTGACATGAAGATACTAATTAAACAGTAAGCCTTGGTATCATTCAGCTGATGCTGGCCACAGCGCAGCTCACTCATTGTTTCTTGATGTGTACACATTGACATTTATTTTCAGTTTGTAGGATTATGTTGTCCTTATAAACATGAATACCAAAAATACATGTATTTGTACTATACACCAAGTCACTCCAGGCTTTAAATTCCCCATATCATACTTGTTCACCCCATATCATACTTGTTCACTTGTTGGGTTTTGGTCCCATTCAGATTTAACATTTTATTGACATAACATTGCCTTTATTGTTAGAGAGTGATGGATTCCTCTCTTTGAAATCAGGAACTGGAGGTTTTGGGGGATGTCCTGGGAGTTCGAGGAACTTCATAGCTCTTTGACATTAGAACCAGTGGCGGTCTTGAGGGACTGAATTTATGAAAAGGAAAGGATGATGTAGTATCAGCAAGAATCACACCTCTCCCAATTCTGCTGTAAAACCGCTGGCAAATTTGTGCCCAGCAGGAGCAACCCCATGGGGAAATCTTGACAGGAGAGCAGGAAACAGACCCATCACAAAGCCAGAGCTCGTCTTCTCCAGGCCTGCTGATGCATGTTGTCATATGGGGTGGAATTTACTGAACTAAATGTAGACATCTGCATCTGAACTTGTCATCTGAGGCCCCTTTGTAGTCAATGAGAATCTGGAGACAATGCAGTTAGGTAAATGTGTCTCATCTCTGACTGAAATCAACATTTAAATTAGGTCAGATTAATCGTCTTCTCAAAGTGCCTGTTTCTCTCCATTGACTATAAAGGGAGCCCACGGTAACTAGATGAGTTGTATACTCAGGTGAGCTAAATTCCACTCACAGTAACCAGAAATCCTCTAGCCATGAAACATTTCCATATGGAGAAATCCTCCTTGCCAGAATACTTCTTGCGATATTGAACTTCATCTTCAGAAAGAAAAGGTCCTGAACTTTTGAGAAAGGAGACTCAAATATTTGAATTACACATTGAAAAATGTACATATATTTACCAAAGAAACCAAACACCTAAAATAATAACATGAAGCATTGTAACTAGGAGGAATTAGAAGATCGTTTCAGGAAACGATCGGGTGCATCAAGAAGAGTGTGGCCAGCAGGACAAGGGAGGTTCTCCTTCCCCTCTACACTGCCCTGGTGAGGCCTCATCTGGAGTACTGTGTCCAGTTCTGGGCTCCCCAGT
>Ga0065711_1030338_pt1 | contig 32809 bp, 18 predicted proteins | sample Hoacrofraction12_FD_59098 | JGI IMG/M metagenome (GOLD analysis project Ga0065711, IMG submission 59098) | Hoatzin crop microbial communities from Cojedes, Venezuela - Epithelial fraction 12 v2 (version 2) | ecosystem: Host-associated > Birds > Digestive system > Esophagus > Crop | place...
AGGAGAGGCTGAGGGAGCTGGGCTTATTCAGCCTGAAGAAGAGAAGGCTGCGAGGGGACCTAATATATACTTACAAATATCTGAAGGGTGGGTGTCAGGAGGATGGGGCCCAGCTCTTTTCAGTGGTGCCCAGTGACAGGATAAGGGGCAATGGGCACAAGCTGGAGCACAGGAAGTTCCGTCTGAACATGAGGAAGAATTTCTTCCCTCTGAGGGTGACGGAGCACTGGAACAGGCTGCCCAGGGAGGTGGTGGAGTCTCCTTCTCTGGAGACATTCAAGACCTGCCTGGACAAGATCCTCTACAACCTACTGTAGGTGACCCTGCTTTGGCAGGAGGGTTTGACTAGATGACCCACAGACGTCCCTTCCAACCCCTACCATTCTGTGATTCTGTGATTCTGTGATTCTGTGATTCTGTAATAGTCATGAACTGTAATGTAATGCTACCTAAATGTTCACAGGTTGCACGTTTTATCAGCAGAAAACTGGAAAACTCTGCAATATATTTTTGGTCTTTAAATCCTTTAAGTCCTGCATATCACCATATTTACAGAGCACAATAGTCATTTCTAAGCAGTATTTGCTTATTTAAGACCAGCTGCTTCCTGAACCAAAATGCCATTTAGACAAGTAATCCTAGCTCTCTGACAGCCTTACTATTTGCCCTTTCAGTAAACTTTTTATTTCTTTCTGGTATGCAAGCACTTGCACTCTCACCTGCAGTTCAGATCAGCTCCCGGTACCTTGGAAGGCTACTGTTTTGCTCTGAGGGGTGTGATTGTAAAAAAATCCTAGCTTTTATTAGCAGTAGTGGTCCTATTCACACCCCCAATCAACCCCGAAATTGATATTCTTCATCGGATCTGCACAGGTCATCTGGCAGGTCGCTGCCTGTGTTACATTACACCGGTGTTTTTCCACTAACCCAGTTAACAAGGTTAACTAGAAACATGACAGACAGAAGAGAGAAGCTGGACACATGGCACATATTATTTGACTTAGAAACTAGTGGAAGTTTCTCTGTTGCAAGAACATAAGAATAAATGATTTCTGACTCAGTCAAAATAATTTTAGTTTCTTGGATTTTTTCTCAATGTCAAAACTCTTCAGAGACCTGATCAGGTACCTCTTTATGTACTACAGTAAAATCATCTTGAAATAAACTGTTTGCCTGAAAGCAAAAGGAAAAAAAAAAACAAAAAGCTATTTCACTTGCTGGCGACAGTTGAGAGAAGAGTTTTATAGATTTAACTGCCAATATACCATCTGCCTCTGCTGCTCCTTTGAGCCTAGTTCTTCTAATTGTGTCTTTAACAGATGACAAAACCCCTACATTCCTCCCGGGCACTGTAAAATAATAACAATTAAAACATGAATAATAATAATTAATGAAGCACACATGGTGCTATAAGTCTGCAGTCTGAATAGGCTGCTTATTCTGCAGGAAGTCTATGCGTAATTAGTCTTGAGAGATAACTTTAACAGGTGCCCCATCGGATGCCTGGAGCTGCGGCCACCAGTCTTGGGAGGGCAACTATGCTCAGGAAGTGATACACTGCAGCAAACTCTATGTTCTGCATCACTTTATGCCTTTTAGTTTCTACCGACAATAAGAAATTTAAGTAGGTGGACCACCAACCAGCAGGCTGAGCAAGCTGTGTTTTAAACACGAAACTTCTTTGAGGACAGCTACCCTGTTTTCCACCTGTTATGGCTGACGCCTCAAAAGCCAAAGTGAAAAATCAGTTTGTTGCAGTTCTTAGCTGTGTTCCAGTTAATTCTTTGCAGCTTTGGTAGTTTAAAGCACCACGTTACTTCACACAATTGGCAATGCGAGTGTCAGTCTTATGTAACAGATCTGGGAAAAATCTGCTGGGAACAATCTGATGTCACTTTTCCCAGCTGTAACATGCACTGAGGGAACCAGGGTTATGAACTCCAATGATCTCCAGGTGATCTTTGAGTGTTCAGGATAATTGGTTCATCATATAAATAAGAATAAGCCTTAGGCTTCTTTAACATACAGCGGCAGGCTTGTCCAGCTCCAGCTGTGGGCTGTTGCTCAGTTTATGGATGTGCTCCTCTAGTCCATCCAGCATGGCCCGTTTGGGCTGTGAGTGCAGCCAAGGATCCAGCTGTGTCCAGTGTTCAGGCCTGCAGCAGCAGAACCTGATGGTTAAACTTCACCTCTGTCCTAGCACCAGGGCACAGGACACTTATGGAATTTTTCTGAACTTTTAGAGGCTTTTTGTTTCTGAATTTGTATTTTTACTTTGACCCTTTCAGAGTGTCCAGGAAGAACTTTTTTGGGGAAAGGTTAAAAGTTGCATACAAACTGCTGAAATTGTGAGTAAGAATACCCATAACTTGTGATTAACTTCATGCGATAACCCATGTGTTCAAAAAATCACTCCATCATTAATGATTTCCATTTTGCCCACAGCTGTGCAATGAAGATGCTGGCTGGTTTTCTTCTCCCTGGTGGAATGGTGGCTGTGTCCCAAGAGGCATTTGACATTTTAGCACAGAACACTGCTTTCAGTAAAAATACCCCCACACACAATATGGAGTTCTCTTCTGCCTTTTATGTGAAATTTGAAGAATGACTGTGAAATGCTTAGTTCTCTGCAAAACTGAAGAGACTAATTTTCCTAACTTTCCTAATCCTTGGTTCCTCTTCAGTCCTGCAGTAAGATTCACTGACACCCAGAATTTCCTCAGCTGGCATTAAAACAGTGAACATTCAGATCTAGTGGTCAAATGCCTTTTACTCATGCTTTTTATTTTTTGAGCTGACTGTAGTGTAATAGTAGAATGAAGCCCAGACAGATGATGATTATGTGCTTCCCAAGCCTACTCAGCAACTTTTGTCTGTTGCCTGAAGCTAATGACTTCTAAGTGAGTTCAAAACACTGGAAAATGCATTTTGTGTGAGAAGACAACTCCTTCTTTATATTTATTAGAACTTATCAAATATGTTGCAACAAAATGCAACAGTTATCGTAAGTTGTTTGACAACTTATTATCAGTGAGGTGGATCAATTACGCCTCATGATTTTTATTGTAGGTTCCCTGATTTGATAATCAAGTGAAATTTGGAGTATGAAGAAAGATAAATGTAGAAACATATATTTGCTTATAGACTTCTTCACAATGTAAATTTCTGTTGCCACATTCATAAAGCACTGAGAGCTACACACTAAAATGCATTTCATTTAGATCCAAGATTTGCCATGGATTTCTGATCTTCCGTAGTTCTAATCTTAACGATTTTCCCTAGCTACATAAAAATGAATTGGTCTGTATCTGCACTTCTCTTTGTTATGTAAAGCAACTTTGCATTTAGCAGAAACATTTAACAACCTTTTTTGTTGAATGATAATAATGTAATAAACTACACATTTAATTATTTTTTCTGAAGCCTTACTTGTATGGAGATGTTGGCATGAGCTGTAAGCAGGTTTCTGATGCATGTTGTAATTGAACATTTGATTTCAAGATAATTTTCTATTTGCAGCTTTTAATGTCTCTGTTTTATTTGGTGAAGAAAGCATATGCCTGCTTGCAGCCAATTTAACAATAATTTCCCTTAAAATCCTATGTAGAAATAGATTTTGAAAATCTTTCGAGATCATTGAAACACTGCTAGCATGGCACCTGTATTAGAGTGTCTAAGAGCTCACTTCCTTCGCTGTGAAGAAGTTGCAATAAAATACAGTATGTCTGACACATCAACATTTATTTTCCTCTCTTTGGATAAGTGAAGTGAGTTTCACTTCACTCAGATAAATGGTTTAGCTGGCGATATTCCCTGTCTCATCTGAGGCATGAGAGAAATGTCTGGCTTCCTCACACCAGCAATAAAGAATAACTGTCTGGTAAAAACTAAAAGTAAAGAGCCTAAATGGCTTCTTCCAGGAGCTTTCACCAGTGGCTGGCCTAGGCAGGTAATAAGGATTTATAATGACACGCTAGGCATCCGATGGACCAGTCAGGACAATCTATTTTATCATGTGCTCCAAGCCTGTGAGTTGGCTGGAGGAAACGAGTCTTTCTAAAGAGAATTAGTTTATAGAAACAAAAGGAAATATAGATCCCCAGTTATCCACTGAGGGAAGCAAAGCTAGCATTGTAAGAGCACAGGACCCATTGATTTCAAGACAAGTCAGAGTCACTGTAATGGGAAAACTAAGAGGCTTTCTCTGGTCTTGGGAATTAAAGCTAGTCTGGAAGGAGGTGGTGAGCATATTGTATAAAGAAAATATGCCAGAAGTCAGCTCTGGAACAGTTCTATAAAACCTTGGCCATACAAACAGATCAGCTAAATTAAGGGACTATCTGCTGCAAGACGTTCTCTAAGGGCTCGTATGAGCGGATCCTTCACCAGCAGCCATCACATGTGTCTTGTTCTACCCAGGCCGTGCAAGGGTTAGAGACAACCATCGTAGAGCTAAATTGATCTTGACCATTTAAGGAGTAATTCACTAAAGTTATGCTGTTAAACAACAAATGCTATCAAAAAGAAGAAATCTTTAATTTCTGTTTGTTTCTGGAGGGTTTTTTTTTGCTTTGTTTTGTGGGAATTTTTTCCCCTATGTGTACTACTTCGAATTTTTGTTTGAAAAATACCAAACCTGTGGCATAACGTATGTGCTGTAATAATGAAAATACCATTTCAAATGGCTGTATAGTATTGTATCTTTCTTTGAGTCATTTACTGCAGATTACATTCTTCCTAAAATTGATTTAATGTCTCAAGCTAGTAATGTGAATCTTCACCTTCATTCTTTTTCCAAATGTTTCATTAAACAAAGCAGAAAAAATATACATATGGATTGCAGAAGTCTTCTAGGTTATTGGCCTATTGTTTTCACAATCTTATTTTTAAAGGTCAAAACATCCTGCAATGCAACAGAGGTGAATGCATGGGGGAAATGAAAGATTCTTAATATCCCTCAAAGCCTGGAAGTGTTGCACTTTTTTCATATGGGGAGAAAAATTTTGAAAGCTAGTGTCACGAGTAGATTTTACACTGAACCTTTAATGTCAGCCAGGCCAGGTGCTATAGCATCTGCCTTTCTTGCTAGTCCCTCCCTGGTAAGAGCTGGCTGCAGAAGGACCCTTGTCCTTTCTAGTAATACTGAGGAAATCACCCTCTGCCCAGATCCTGCCACGCTGGCAGCATCCTCCGTCGGGATGCGACCTGCGGAGGGGCAGCGCTGCACAGCACCACCAGGGCGGCATCCTGTGACAGGCAATTGCGCAATGGCCTGATGTCTCCCTGGCTGACTTTTATGAGAAGAGGAAAAGACTCAGTGGGAGAAAACAGACTAATGAGACAATGAGAGGTCAAATATTTACAGCAGAGCTGTAAGACAAGAGGTCTGAAATCCCAGGGGAAATGGTAACAGGGTGGCAGGGAAAACAAAATATGGGGTAAAGTATAAACACACAATAATTCACTGTAGATTGGCATACAACATGGCATCAAATAGCATAATTTAGCATGCTAATAATTCATGGGTAGAAGTTACATTTTCCATCACTTTAGACTTTTGTGTTGAGTTACAGAAATTGGCTTTAAAACTTCCAGGACTCTAGATTTCAGGTAACCATAAGGCTCTTGCCAAGTAGTTTGTGTGGGATTTCAAAAGGAAATGGATCAGAGATTTAGAAATGTTTTCTTCCAACAGGAAAAAATTATTAATTAAAAAGGAAATTATTATTAATTATTATTAATTAAAAGGAAAAAAGTATTAATGAAAAATTAATTAAAAGTATTTAGATCAGTGGCTTTACTGAAGAAATTATTTCTGCCTTTAAATGAACTGGGGAAAACAAAACTAAGTTATCACCAGAAAGCAAAAAATAAGAAAATGTCTATTTTTATTTACAAGAGGTCTGAGTTCTCCTCTAAAGCACTTGGGGACTCCAGTAGAATGGAAGGATTTTGGATGGAAGTGGTACTCAGGGCTGGTGGGACCTTCTGTCAGGCTAAGCGTGAAGTTTTCTCAGAAAATGCTACCCAGGAAATTCTCTCCTCTCTTTTTTTCTCCACTTCAGAAGTGTCAAGGTGATTTGTGGCACCCCTACCAAAGTGAAGATAAACTTTCCTGACCAATGCAGGCTGAACTGCGTCAGACACACTCTGGAGTGGTTTTGACTCATCTGTATTCTATCCTCATTCTTGAAGTTGAAAGCGAAAGCTAAGTGCAATAGTTAGCAGTTTTGTTTCATTAGCAACACTTGGAGAAATCTAAACTGACCTCTTGGACACAAAATACTTTTCATAAAGGATAGCAAAATGCCTTCTTTTTAACAGCTCAGTCAAGGCTTGAACAGTTTTCAGATGACTCTGATATTCTAGTTACTCATTTTAAAAAAGCAGAAATAACCATAGTCCAACAGCTGATTTCTTTGAGAGGTGGCATTTTCTCGGAATTTCATACTTTGGGAATAAATCCATATTTTGCAAGCAACTATGCAGTTGATTTAATTATGTTAAAATCCACACAGCTCTCTTTCAGGAAAAATATGTTCTGTAGTGCTGCTTTTTATAACACTTCTAGACAGGTATTTTCCTAAAATGGAATGGAGGATTATGAAAGGATCAAGACACTGCTAAATGGGATCAGAATATGGATTATTTAAAAATAGTCACCTGCAGCACTTCCAAGTTTTTCTTGTGCTTGGCTAAATATACTTAAATATTAACAGCCCTTTGTTTCAGGTAAAGCTTTCAACACTCAGCACTCACAGAGGAAAAAATTAAAGCTTGTTATTTAAAGAGATAAGTGTTGAAACACATACATACTCAACCCCCCTAGCCAAAACCAACATAGACGTTTACCTCCTTCCAGTTTGATCTCTAACCTCCGCTTTTTACTGACTGAAATTACTGTTTTGTAGAACTTCTTATTTTGTAAGTTAGTTTTAAAGGCAATATTATGTTCTGTCTTTACAGTACGGCAGCTATGTCTATACTTGCAAATTAGTTACTGCAAGCACTCAGATTTGAGTCCTCTGACTTGATCATCTATTGATTAAAGAGTCCTTTCAGGCTCTTAAATTAAACCAATACTACTCCCCAAACAACTTCTGTGCAAGGTTCAGGAATGAGAACATGCAAGGGACCACTCCCAAAAACTATTCTGCCTGCCACCACTCTGCTTTGGAGGCTAACAGGGTTTAATTGTATGGACACAGGGCATCTCATGCCAGCTGGCCTTGCTGCCAGAGACTAGGTTTCAGCCTGTTTAGCTTCTTGGTTGGACTAGCAAACTTGTTGTACTACTTCAGTGAAAAGATTAATACTGCCATCTGAGTTAAAACTTTCCTGGCTGAAGATACAAAAGGACACATATGAATGCCTTTTTTCAAAATCCACATTCTTTTCAGCATGTTGGTGACAGACTGAAGCTTGTCACAGCCTTACAAAAAGTCTTGCTGAAATAACGGTGTCTCTGCTGTTTGCCTTAAGAAGAAAATTCTTTTAAAAAAGCAAGGAAATCTGAAAAAGCTGTCAAAAAAGATGTCTGTGTGGTTCAAAGCAGCAACATTTTAACAAACTCCGGATTTTTAAACCCAATGGGTGAATTAACAGAAGTCTTCCAAAAGTAAAAAAGTTCCCTTCAAATTTGTTGTTTACGGTGACAGATCCTAGCCTGCATCTGCAAGAAGCTCAAGAGAAAATTCATGGTAAATCTGGGAGTGGATGCCTTGAAAGCTTGTTTACCCCCATCTCTGCGTCCCACCATAAATGTCCCACAGTGCCCAGGATCTCACCGGGAACAGGGCAGCCCATGCCAGTCTCTGCAGAAACGCTCACCAGCCCCAGAGTTTTGGCTGTGCTCCATGCTGTGGTTCACATGGATGTGCAGCTCTTAAACCCTTTCATGGAAGAGGGATTGAGGACAGCAGTACATGTATGCAGCTTTCTTCTGCTTATACATAGAAAGGGACCTTCTACACCTGGGTAAAAGCCTTCTAGAGCCATTTTACGCTGCTCAGCATTTTCCTTACCTTTGAATAGAAATGATTAGTAAATAACAAATCAGTAAAGTATTGACTGCTTCTGTAACTGCTGAGAAGCATCAGCTACTAATAGCTAATAGGTCCCATTCAGATACTTATCCTTGTTTATCTGCACAAGGGGAAACACCTCATTTTCAGAAAGAATCATGCAAAAGCTAATAACAAAGGTTGAATGAGACTGCTTTTCAACAATAAAATTTTGCAGTCTAAAAGTCTCATACACTGTTTCCTGAAATTATTTATAAGGGCAGTTAAGCACTTAGCTATGTATTTTTCTGCATATATATATATATTTTTTATATACATACACAGACACACACATTCATACAGTATGCACATACTGTATATACACACACTCGCCATATACACATACCACGAAGATATATATAAAATAAATGTATAGTGCACAATTAGTGCATACGTAAACATAAATAACAATCAATTACTGCTTGATATCAGTGCACAATTATATATGCATATATATGTGCACGAATTGCCATGCAATTAGTTGTCTAAGTAGTGATACTGGTGCTCACAGGTTCAATAAAACACATATTCAGAGAACTAGTTACCTTTAAATAGATGTTTTCTAGAAACATGGCAACAGCAAGTGAAATGATCAAAAATGCAGCTGCAGTCATTCAAGCTCATTTTGAAATTATAAGCTAATTAGTAAACAGTAGGACTTCTTGTATATTACTTGTCCACAAAATTTGTCAACATCTTCATATATTACATGACGTAGTTTAGCTACACACTTTTAAGCCTACTTACATATTATTCACTGGGTACATATTTAAGAGAAAAATTCCAAATGAAAATATCCTGACATTTGTTATATATATGTTATTTTCATGAAGCTTACAGGTTGTGTGAATGAAAGCAAAAATTTGCTTTATAAAACAAAATCATTTACTTCCAAAAAAAATGTATATTAAAAAGTAGGGTTTTCATTATGTATTTAGGTGGTAGCACACTGCAGGTAATAATTTTGATATATGTTTTAAACTTGTCTGTTTTTTTAATTTGAATTTCACAGAACAGTAATTTATTAAACAGGTAATGTAAAGACACAGAAGTGAAAGTGTTATCTCTATAAACAAAGTAAATAAGCCACAATTATGCTTAAATTCCTCTCACACCCAAGGGATTCTGAAATAACACATGGGAGACCTGAACTGAATGAGTGAAAATAAATATCTAATAATGTCTTTGTTAACTTGCTAACAACATTTACCATTCAAAAGAATAATGTGCCATGCTTAAACTGGCTGATTAATGATTGATGCTGTAACATTTTAAACCTGACTGACTGATCTACTAGGGTTTTACTACCTCTGTTGTGCTTTATTCCTCTGTTGGGCTGCGGAAAAGGTAACTTAGCAAGTTTCTCAGAGAGCCAGAATGCAGCTCAGAAGAATTTATTAAGGTTGGGTTACATATTTTCCTTCACATATATATATGTGTATATATATATGACAAGTAACACAATATTTATAAACATTAGTCAGTAATTGAATGAAAGATGTTTAGCTCAGTTAACAAGCTGGTTGTTTCATGTTTTTGTTTGGATTCATCACAAAGTATTATGCTAATCTAGCAATCTAAACCAAAATTCAATTGAGAAGTATCTTAACTAGTGTCAATACGATCTGGACCAAGCATTCATTCTTCACGGAGAGAAAAACAGACTTGATTATTAAAAAGCTTTGTTGTTAACTAGCTCCAAAAAAATTGCTTTTATTGCACTCTTTTCAACAGCAGTTGACTCCAGAAGAAATACACAATTCCTGATTCTTCTCTTGTCTATGTTCTTTTGAAGAAAAGTTCACTGCTTGAAATTTCAAATCTTCACTGTGACTCATTATTTTAGTTTTAAGTCTAAGCTATCAGTTTCATATTCTAGACTTCGTATATTTTTAAAAAAAGCTTTTACTCTTGCATTCAGAAATCTTGTTTAGTGAAAATTTGAAATGTGATGCTCTTTTTCTAAGGCCGTATTTGTAACATTAGTTCTGGAAACAGATAAAATTGTGAATTAAAATATTGCAGAGTTTTGAAATGTCTTACTACAAATTCTGGAAGAAATCACCTAAGTTACAGAATTAATTTTGCAGAGGGAATATGATGTGGCAGACAGCCATATAATTATTTTTTCATGTATATTCATGCTAGAAGGAATTAAGAATGAAAGTCAAACACAAATGTAAGAAAAATGTGACGAAAACTAGAACTTATAGTAATATTTTCCTGACTATTCTTTATGTTCCAATTTGACCTTGAATATTTATAGCATTTTTTCTATTATTATTGCATTACATAGTGTTGTGTGTATGTTTGTAAATAAAAATGTGTACCATATCATATACACATATACATAGCATATTTTATTAAATGTAAAAGTTCATATTAATTACATGACTTTGCTTGTAAACTGTGGTCTAATACTGCTATATTTGTTGACTGTTTTGCATCTCAAAGCAGGAAGAAAAGGTACTCAGTGCAGAGCTGTTGGAAGTTGTTCAGTGGGTTGGCGTGTGAACAGACACAAGCAAGAAGTTTCAGAAAGGTTCTAATCAAGAAACAAGTGAAGTACATTCAAACATCTTTCTGCAACATATGCATAAATTATGTCTTATCCATACCAAGTTTTATTTATAGTAAGTGTTTGAAGATCAACAAGAAGGGGTCTGTAATTTACAGATACTTCTTCTATAAGCACTTCTATAAGTATAAAAACAATTAGTTGCACAGTAGAATGTGTTTTAAATTGTTAAGGTTCCCAGCTCCACTGCAAGTTTAGCTCCTCTTTTGGACCATGCTTCTTATGGCCAGCATCCAGACACATCTTCAGAATAATGAGGCCGCAGCTACCCTTTGTTTAATTTAGGAGTTGGCTCAGAACTTGATTCTGACCTGAAAAAAAACGGGAGAAAAATGAGTGAAGTGCCAAAGCAGTGGCTGAAATAGACTGACTCCTGCTCACAGTTCTCCATCTGTATTTTACAGTATATACATCAACACTTGTCCTCTTGAGTGTGTATATTACTGCTATCGGATTAGTCAAGAAATGTGTGTGGTTAAGCTGATTGATTGTAAAATAACTAATATAAGAGATAATCACTAAGAAGCACTGAAATGGAGGCTATGGTCAGACGTCACAATAAAACCAGATTTACTAGACCACATCAAAATTGCTGAGGCCACTTGGGAAAAGCAGCCAACTGGGTCAAATTTGTTTAAGAAAATGTGTGGTAATAAATTAGAGTAGACAGATTTTCTTAAATTGTCCGTTGCATTAGCACGCTTAGCCTGATAGCACATCCTGCAGCCAGTGAGCATCTTTTTCCTGTCTCTTGCTTGTTCCTTTTCCATTTTCTAAGCCCAGAACATACAAGAAGATGCTGGCCCACACCTCACCCCTCTTTGCCAGAATCACTTCTCAGGGTCAGGCCTTTCTTCACCCACCACCACTTTCTCTGAGCCAGAACCACTACTCAGAATGACCTTTACTCAATCAAACCACTTGTACAACTTTTCACAGACACTTAAGAAATAACACCTTTTATTTTTATTCCAGACTCTCTGTCCCTTGACCATCCTGACACCAAAGAGCTTTATTCACCGACACCAAATGGCAACTAGAATTACACCTCAGCTGTGAGCCGGTTCTGACAGACAGTTAGGGTAGTAATGCTCCAAGACTAATGGCACTCTGCAGTTTATGTTTGCCATGTCCCCCAGTGGACCCCTACAGTAGCATTGAATCTGTTAGAAAGAGAGGGAGGCAGTCCAGTAATCCTACATGGAAGAGAACAGTAATCCTTTCTATTTTCTTGCCGAAGTCTCCGTCACTATGTGTGAAGTCTGAAGTAAGACTGACACGTGTATTATATTCAACAAGCTAAGACAGAAGTAGTAAACTGGAGGAAGTTTGTGATAGAATGGGTGACTGAAAGGAAAAAGATGGAGTCTTGGGAGGGGAAATACGAACAAAACACCCAACATAATAAGGTATAATTTGCCATCACGTAGGAAGCAGTGTGCAAGTGCACAGCCCACACTACAGAAGGAGCAGGAGCTGTTGAAAGCAATGCTGATACTCACTGCTGATTCTAGCAAGTGCAACATCTGTAACTAGTGCTCTACAAAGTTGACCTGTGCTCAAAGTTTTGTTTTGTATTTTACATTTTCAATAAAGTTTTTCTTTTCTCTCTCATTTGCCTGACAACCTTACCTTGATATTTCCAGAGGAATAGATCTGTTAGCAGGGCTGGGAAAATGAAAAACTGTGGGATGTCAGGAAAGGAGTCTGGAAAGTCAGGAAAGGTTGGAAGTAGACAGCAAAAAGTGAGGATAGGAACAGGAGACAGAGCCTATGAGGGATAATTTATTCCAAATTAATAGCACACATGTACACAAAGTGCATCCATGCTTTTTGCACAAAATTTTCATCAGAGCATCAAACATGAGTTAGCTTTCCTGGGTGACGTGGGAGAAATGAGAAAAATAAATTGTAGTAGACACTGCTCTTTGTCTTTTTCTCACTCCCAAAATTCAGCTACATGCTCTTCCACAGTGTAGCAAATACTGTGGAGGTCACCCTATGTAATGATGCCATTTACAGACTCTGCTGAGATTTGTGCTCTACAAGCATTTCTTCCACTTCAGAAATTGGCAATGGAGAAATATGCAGACTTTATTTTACTTTTCTCTATATCAAAGAGCTTGGACAGTAAGAGACAGTAGAGAGATGGACTAAGCTTAAGGAGGCAGGACTAGCCATATCATTGTAGCAACACCTCAGTGAGGCCTGATGGAAGGCGAAGCAAATTTTATTTTATAACTGAAACAAAATTGATTTCATGCACTCAGTTACACTGTCATACTCACATTCTCACAAGCACCAAGAAGACATCTGTCCATGCTGCAGACATCAAGACCTTTGAGCCCAGGAAGTCTACCCAGGTTTCCCTGTGACTGCAGAGGGGGCAAGGGATGCTAGCTATTGAATCCTGAAGTTTTCTGAGTCTTTCTTAGGTATGCAACCCTGTGATGGTTTTAGGTCGGCCTTTTGTACCCTCGTAAGGGCTGACCATGATTGTGTTTTTTGTATCTCCATCTGCCCCAGTCAGGGAGACATTAAGATTTACTCACTGTCCTTTGTCCTCTTACCTGGGTGTATTTTGGCTCCTACCCTGCTCCCTGTCGTCCTTCCATCACCTTTTAATGGCTTGAGTCTGTTTAGTCTTGGCCTTGCTATTCCTTGTGTCAGGCTTTACCTTTTCTTAGGCTGCTATTTTCAGAGTTGGGTGTCCTGACAAGCAGCACATATATGTCTTGGTGACCTCTTATTCAAGATGCCAGTGGGACCTGTCCTGCTCACAGACCTTTTCCTGCCCTCTGTTCCTTCTGGTGCTTCCCTAGTCAGACATTTCCTTCTTTTCTTCATTCAGATTGGTCTTAGGGTTTATAAGAAAATTATATACATTAACTCGAATTGTTTCAAGAACCCTTTCGTACTTTTTTGGACATATCCCCAGACACACAAGTAGTGTAGAAAACGGACACTGACTTGAGCTGTAGAGGTTTTTTCAGTCACCAGGAGAAGATTTGCTGCAGTTACCTGCAGACCAGTATTGGCTATTTCACTCTGCTTTTTCAGCAATTAAAATGGTTGAAACACTGAATGAAGTGAATTAAATATGCTGACTTTTTTTAGCCTGTCCTGAGTTCCTTGTTTCTCTTGTTACAATTAATAATAAAGGAGCTATAGTCTAAAATTATCTCAGGTATGTGATCCCCACCCTTTTGGCACAGTAATGATTACTCAGTAAATTACTTAAACCCAACTATGTGTGGAATGACTCAGACAAGAACAGAGAAAAAATGTTGAGAACTGGAAACATCATGTTCCTGAATTTTATAACTCAGAAATAGCCTCTAGATTTATTTAGAATCTTGTTTGAAGTTTCCCTTCATGCAAAATCTTCCATGAGAAGCAGTTAAAGGGAGCTTTTAACTTAACAACTTTGACATAAAACTAATCTTTGCTGCAATTTCATAATTCACCAAACTGGCAGTGAAAAAGTCTACCGACTTAGCAAGCAGTAACTATAGAGTTGTACGGCTTCTGTTTCACTGACAGAGTTGTACATGAAGTGTAATTTAAACATGTTGTTCAAAAATCTATGTAAAGAGCCAGAGGTTATCTGGCAAAACTTCTGATGAGCTTGTTTTATGTTAAGAGCTGCCAAAGTAAAAACCATTAAATGCAGTAATTGATGTGCTACATCCTTAGTACTTACAAAACAAAGCTTTACTTCCCAATGTCCCTATAATCTTACTTTCTTTGGTATTGATCATTAATCTCCATAATTCATACCAGAATTAATCTGTAGTTCACACACTTCTGATTAAGCCACTTACATTTTGATCTCTCCCTTACCTACTTCTCTTTTACCAATCTTTTTTTAGACCTGGCTTCCTCACAGTCCGTTTTGTACAGAAAGATCGATTAGAAATCTAATACAGAGACTGATGGTGAAGGCTGGGAGTACAGCTTTAAAGTCTAAACACCTCATCACTTCAATAATGCGGTTGGCCTTTGAAGCTTTATTAGGCCTGAGACATAAAGTCTGATCACTTTCACAGTTTTCGCATTTGGCAGCCATTGACTGTTAACACATCATTCAAACAGTTGCTCAAGAAACTTGTGTTTTATTGGTTTAAACACTTTTCAACATACTAGGAGTGAGAGTATGATTATAAATTAAAGGAGCCCAACTACTTTTTTACTGAATATTTTTGTCTTCATTTGATGAGCTCTTCCTGCAATAACAACTTGGAGCAACATCACCTGATTTTTTAAGTATTTAAATGATAGACCAAAAAAGTATTTGAATAACAAAAGGTTGATTTAGGTTCTATCAGAGAGTAACAAATGGGCATTTAAAATGGAACATCTTAGCCATGGCCACCTCTTAGCTATATATTAGGATGGCTGACACAGATATAAAATATTTATGAAAATGATCTCTCAGAGCTTCTTGGACAACTTCATTCTCCTCAACATTGAAAGAACTGTGATTCAAATGAGCAAAATAAGTTTAACATTAAAGAAAATCTAAGAAGATAAGGAAATCAAAGGATAAGCACAAAAATATACAGTAGCTGAGATTTTTCAACCACTTTCACTTCTGTTGATACAGCCTAAGAATCAAAATAGAAAATCTCCATTAGTGTCATTCATTCTAATTGTACTGGAGCTGGTGGATTTATGCCCACCGGTTGTAGGCTCTGGATCCCTACTGTATAACTGTATTCACTTCATTTGTCTCCATCCTCACACCCCAGTCCTCCCACTTCCTCTTATACTTTCCCGCTCACAATGAAAAGCAGTGGAAAACTTCCACTGTACATGATGGACCAAATTCCTCAGACATCAGTACCTGAATATTTTTTGCTCCTCAGAGAACTTGAAGACAGGATTGGGCCAATGAGGATATATCCCCTTCGCATTCTGGGAAAACACCTTCAAGCATCTGTGTTTTCCACTGTCTTTATTTTCCTGAAATGACTGAACCTCATTCTTCTGTGGACGCTGACACCTTTAAAAGGTGTCTATTGCCTATCATTAACACAACGAACATTCAAGATCAGAAACTAGATTAAAGACTCTATATGAAACACTACAGTGGTAGGAAAGTAAACAAGACTAAGGAAAGAAAAACTAATGTACAAGATGTTTTTTCTACAATGAATATTTCACACAATGCTTTTTTTCAGATTGAGAATTTCAGTATTCCTTTTGCTAATGGCAAGTAATGCACTACAAACTATCAGTATTCTCAGACAGGAGGTTTTTAATTTCTGGACTTTCTCTCTGAAAAATGTGTGTTTCACAAACACACACACACGTGTTTTCCTACGCTGATAAGACAGTTGTAATTGATATTGCAATATCACAGGATATAGCACTGAAGAACGCAATCTTACGTTTAATTTTCGTGCTTAATCCAACATGCAGAACTTTAGTCTTGCAAACATAAATCAAACATCGTCTGCCAAAACAAGATGATGTGTGAGAATATATCTGTTGCTAACAGCATTAGATTGGGTGAGACAGCACGTGGGCCATGAAGAGCAGCTTAGATTTATACATTGTGTAATAACTAGATTAAAGAAACATAGTGATTGTTAACATCCAAAACCTCTTCTACAAGTATGAGTGGAGAAACTGTAAATCTCAAGTCTACATATTAGGGTAAATAATCCAAAACAGGTCCTTTTTGCCTTACCGTAGTTTCATTGTGTGAATTATGGTCTATAATTAATGCTGTGGGAGTGAAAATAAGTAATGAAATGGAGATGACTAACAGAACCTACAACAAATTGCAGACAGTATAAATACTTGGTGAAAAGTACAGATCTTAAAATGACTTCACTATAGACAGTGGAAATGGTATACCTCTCAGAATTTGTGTAAAATGTTTTGTTGTTTCCTTAAAACTCTTAGATTTAAACATTCCCAAGACAGTAATATCTCTACACAAAAGCTTATTGAAAGCATAGCATGGCTCATTCCCTTTGCCATAATATTCACCAAGATGAGTGAAAAATTGGGAAGCAAGTAAATTTTTTTCTTTAATGCTTTACGCGTGGCAGCATGCTGCTGAGTCTTATTTCTTCTGAACTGCAAGCTAATTTCTTCCGTTTCTTGGGAGGCAAGCAGGGATATTCAATGTTGCTTAAGAAAACACCAAACCTTTAGGATATGGATTGCCTTAAGTTCATCTTATGTAATCAGCATATTAAAGGGGATAAAATTAATCCCATCATTGCCATATAATTATGTTTTGAAAGGCAAGTCAATACTTGCTATTGAACACATGCTGAACATTTCTCTGAGTACTGCTCAGCAGTACTCAGAGGAATCTTCTGGGCCAAATGTTGTGTGAGGGTAACAGCCTACAAAGTTTCCATGGATACTACTAACGCATGAAGGCCCAAAGGTCAAAAAGTCATGAGAAAAAAGAGTTACCAACCTGAAGTGTACGGCTGCTGCATCAGTGAGCAAGTTCCCAATAACAGCCATGGTTCATGAGGAGCTGGAGGTCATGAAGGCGTGAGAATTTGGGAGGTTCCTGCACAGTGAAGTCCACCCCTAGAGTCCACCAACTCCATTCTAACTAGGGCTCACGTAACCTCATATTACAACTAGATTAGATCTTTAGCAACATCAGGATGTCAATAAAGAGTCAACATACCACTGTTGCCTAGAAATGCCATGTCTTGAAAAACAAGAGATCTAATATACGGCTATCATGCAACCAAACTTCTCTAAAATGGACAACATAATTTTTATAACGTGTATATAAATTTTTTTTCAGAACAAATACATGTAATAAAAGTTTCAGGACGCATAAGCCCTGAAGGCATCGCAAAATAACCCAAGCATTTCTTATCTTTGCAAGAAAAAATCAACATCCAACAACAAAACTCTCTCTTAAAGCAGATGCCTTTCTTTCTCCCCATAATAATTTTCTTCATCATTTGCTTATATAGCAAGTATATCTGAAGTACCTGAAAATATTACTAAGAGTTAAACACTAATTTGCCAAATTCAGAAAAGAACTCGGGTTAGATAGTTGAAATTGTCACAAGATAGGTGTATATAAATATATACGTATACATACACACACACACTCATATATTTATTCTTAGTTTCAGGAAAAAAGTTATTAGATAGTATTTCATAGGAACCTCTAAAATACAAACAATATAGACATGAGTAAATAAGCAAGCAAACAAATACTTCTGAGAATATGTCAGAGTGAATGTGCTGTGAATTTTACAGGTGTACAACTAACTTGAATGCCATATAAAATGGAAAAAATAGAAATATACGAACTTAATTTGAAGGCAAGAGTTTTTGGGGGATTACAAAAATGCTATCAAGGAACAAAGCATTCCTTTTAATAAAGAGAATGCAACAGAGGCTGTTTGTATATTTATACACTTACTTTTCTTGTCCCTCACAGTTTTTAGATGTCTGTCATACAACATAAAAAAATAGCATGGACTTCTGGTTTCAGGACTGTCGTCCAATCAAGCTTACAAATTAAAGTGAACGGTTCCTACTACAGTTATTGAGCGCTAGGAATAAATGTCTTGTTTGATACAGCAATGAAGTGGGGAGGGAGAAGACTGCAGGAATGAACTAGGCTTGGCAGAACAAGGCAGAGGTCAGGCAGAAATTGCAACAATTAAAAAGTAAAAATTAGATTGAAAAATCAACTTAAAAAATGATTTTCATTAACTAAAAACTTAACATCCAAATCTTCATCTCCGTTCCTTATTAAGAAATACATCAAAACAACTATCTTCCCAAGAGTCAGATGCAGAAGACTGGATTCTGTCTGCAATTACACTTATGTGCCAGGGAATGCCACAAAATTTCCTGGATCACAAGACCTGGTTCTCAGATCACATGTATGTAACAGCACGTGGCATGGATGCCTTGTTTTTCTTTCTAAGAAAACAAGAGCATGTGGTAATAAGGGCCTACTGCTTATGCAGGTTTTATTTAGATAGTCATAACATAGCTGGACTGCATCTAGGCATGGAGACAGTTGGTGCTGGGGAACTGGCAATATTTCTGGATCCTGCAATACACATTTAGCTTCTCATAATGTCAATACAATTGCAGTTAATAAGCTTGGATTCACTGTTTTTTGTCTGTAAGGCTGGATTATGGCCAACCACCATGCCACAGCTAAACAATAAATTGCACTAAGTTTCTGCCACTTAGACTACATCACTATGTTTGCTTTGGTTCCTTACAGAGAATCCTAAATTTCTCAGTAGAGCTCCAGTGCTCTTCATAGTTGCATTTCTGTTTTTGGTGATAACCTCCGCAACAATTACATTTATAAGAGTCAGTGATAAATTCCTTAAAGATTTGGCTTTTTGGGCACTTTATCCAGTTATAAATAAAAAAATAATTCACTTTCTGTTGCGCAACAAATCCCCCCATTCTTTGTAGTCAGAAACTGCAGCAGAAAATGTATCTTACAAAATTACAAATTTCAAGTAAAGCACAACATCAACTAGATTTAAAATATTTACCATCTTTTGCCTCTAGGGCTGAAAATCTTAATCTGCCTAGTAATTCATAATTTGTTATTAATATTGAACATTCAAATTAGGTATTTTTTTCCTACTTTTTCTCAGGTATGAAAGCTCTACGGTTAGTGAAACAATCTTGGCCGGGATCATTCATAATAAACCAGTGTCAATTACTGTAGGAGGCCTTGACACTAACAGAAGTCCTCAAAGTTTGTTTCAAAAGTTCCTCATTACAACTGTGTCATTTTAATAACATCATAAGCAGACTCCCTAACAATAGGGTTCAGATTTGCCTTGATTAGTTGTTAGGACATTCAGCTTAGATCTTTCATATTTACCAATGTCAACAATTGGGAAAAAACTTCAAGAAGTAGCAATCTGGCTCCTCTTTCCTATTGCAGCTCTTGGTGAATCACAGAATTTTTATTTTTCATGTAAAAACTCTTACACGTTTAAACTGAAATTACTTGTAGGGAAAGAGAGAACACGCTTGTGATGGAGGAGCTCAAATATGCAAGGATGTTTGTGAAGGGGAAAAAAGCAGAGCTACCTATCTAGGCCTGGAGTGCTGTCCAGTAGGAGAGCTACTCCACTGTAGGAGTTTTCTTCTCATTGCTCAAGGCCACCTCTTAAAAGAGAGAGCTGTTTGAGATGCCTCAGCCAGCTGGGGAGCTCTTAAAGAAAAGCTGGAAGAAGCCTCAGTGAAGGCTTCCTCACTTTCCCTTGTGAGCTGCTCTTAAACTAAGGTTCTCAAGGTTGGTGGGTGTGTCTGAGTCACGTTCCAGCTGCACTGGAACTGCATCCATGCCTGGCAATGTACCACATTGATCTTGACCCTAACCCACAGATCTGTCTGCCTGGCCTGGCCTTCGACCTTAGCAACTTGGTCTCACTTTGGATCCTGTCTCCAGAGCTGATTCTGACCCTAACCTGCAGGCTGACTTCCTGGCTGGACCTCAGACCTTCCTGTCACCACGACCTCGCTGGGCGGACACACAGCTCTGGGCTAGTACTAGTCACCATCCTTCTCCCAGCTCTGCTCCTTCACCGGATACTGTAGGATGGGGGTCTCATTACAGAGGGCCCAGAACTGCTGGCTCTGTGGCCACCCTTGGCTCCTGATTCTCTCCCTTGGCTTTACCCTAACCATAAAATCTGTTAGGAAAAGAAACTGAGGGAGTATGTCTTCTGATAATAGGAATTGGATATTTTGGATGTTTCAGATACCCTAAAAGTGGATGGGTAAGAACAGTCCACCCAGCCTCAGCGGAGTTCCTTAGATGATGGTCAGATGACTTCCCTACTTCTCAAGGACCAGAGTTATTGCATGTGATATTGCCTTGAGAATTTAAGCTAGCATTTTGGAAAAAGACTTCAGGTAGATGCAGGAGTTCTTAACACTGGTCATGTTAAACCACAGGTGATATCTTGGCCAGATGCAGCTTTTATTTACCAACATTGTTTCCTCTATGTTGAGTAGAAACTATGTTAAAGATATGTCCACCTGAGTTTAAGACAGCAAAAAATTTTGTCACGTGACAGCCAATTCAAGAGTCAGTATCGCTTGAATGCAGAAGTTTTAACTCCTTAATATATTTCAGATACTTTACAGTCTCACTTGATTCAATAGCAAAGCCTGTAAAGGCCTAAATGTCCGCAAGAACCTAAGATCTCTGGAATTTCATTTCTTTTATTTTGTAAAAATAATCTCAGAAAATAAAGACTCCTACAGTTTATTCACCTTCTAAAGTTAATCAGACATATCCTAACTAGAAGTTTCTTTCTCTGCTGTCATGTATGTATGATATGTGTTCAACATTAATGAAGAATACTAATTAGGTTGCTAGACTAAGAAGTCTGTTAGAAAGTCAGACAATGCAATGAAAATAACAGTTCTCTAAGCAAATTTCTGTGTGTGAAAGATTTTTAGAATATGAATCATTGTAAGATTCAAAAGTAAGGATTTTTTCTTCACTTCAGTCTGAAGTAATAAAACTAGTTCTGTTATTTGCATAATTTTATGCTCAAGAAATGCCATTTATGAGTTGGGACTGCCAAAATATCTGCCTCTAGTCATCAGTAAGGTTTAACTACTTTCTGAGGAGAAAATATTCCTGAAAATTAGATTTGAAAGATGACACCATTCATGCAAATGTGTGACTGTTGATCACCCTGTTTTTCTGAATACCCTGTTGCTAAGCCATAACCACAAACTGACTGCACTCTTCTGTGGCTGTCTCTCACCATCTGAGGAAATAGTTACAGTTAAGTAATAGACAGGCAAATTTATTCATCATATGCCTGTCATAAGCCAGCTCTTACCTTATGAAAATTGTCAGCAGTTGATGGTACAGAAAATCTTTGCATACAGGACAAATATTACAAATTTTTTATAGTTTAGTAAGTTTTAAGAATGTGTTTTGGAAATGTGATCATAATTTAGTTCTGCTTCTGGAGTAGGCTCTTAAGGACAATCAGTGACTATATATTCCAAGAAAGAGAGAAATCTCATTTTTCTTCTATGAGGTAGCTAGTAATATTTTTAAGAAGGAGAACTATGTCTCATATTAAAGTACGAAATCTCCATGTAATATACACGTTAACTTTCTGGTTACAAGTTATTTTTTCCTTTTGCTGCACATGAGGTGGAATGGAGGAATCACTACTAGCCCAAAAAGTGATTTGCCAAAAAACCTTTCAGATTTCCTGGAAGTACTTTGTATGTGCTTGAACCTGCACCTGACCAGTACTCTTCTGAAGCATTTCTACTGCTCTGTACCACGGTAGTAGGCTCTTTCAGTAGTCATACTTCATCTCAGCAGAAATTATCTTTCTTTATGTACACCAAGGAATGGGCTAAATGAAGAGGCTTTAAAAAAATTTTAAAAAAGGAGTAATCTATTTATTCTCCCTTTGAAAGAGGGAGAATTTGATGGACTGCAGGGATTGGCCTGAGTAGTAAAAGCTGTGCAATCTGGAGTAACCTTCTGTTGTGATCTGAGATACCAGGGGTTGGCTTGCCATGAATGTCTGTACTTCCCTCTCTCATCAGCACCCAACTACAAAATAGTGCCTTTCTCTAAAAGACTTGTAACAACTATGCAACTGAGAGTTTCTTGCATGATTCACTTCCTTGATTCCATACCTGACTTAAAGAGTAGGATGAAGAATGACTTCCTTGGTTTCTCATGAGATGACATCTCCTATCCCTGTCAAGCCTTTGGTAGTTCTCACATTTCCTCATGCCAGATCCTTTAACTTTTTCACGTTCTGAAGACCTCTTCTATCGTCACCTTACAAAAGCAACATAAAATCTTTCAGCAGAAAGTTTGTGGATGTCTTTAATGCTCTTTCTTTTTATGTTCGTTCCCTTCAGCCAAGTTGCTAGGCTATTTTGTAATACAAAATGGAGATAGAGAATATTCTTTTGGCTTCCACCACCACTTAGTGCAATTCAGTGTAACAAGCAAGTAAAAGAATTGGTGTGGTGACTGGCTGAAGGCAAACAGAGTCACTTTGCCAGCATCAAGTCTGTCTCGAATTCTCAGAAAAGATGAAGAAAGGAGACAGGAATTGCTAAGTCCCTACCTCAGGAGGGAAAGCTACTTTCTACAGCATGTAGAAGACTGGCAGATCTAAGGATCTGACCAGGCTGTGGGATTACCACCAAGGCAGAGTAGTTATTTCAAACTGCTGTCAGTAACAACTATTACAGAAAATCAATTTTCTCCACTGTGGTTAATTCTTGGGTCCTTGGCAATAGCAATGGCATGAAAATTATGAACTAAGGTGTTTGAAACAATGATGAGATTCACACCTCAACCACACCTGAGACAGAACAAAAAATAATTTTTGAATGAAGAAGATCTTTCTGTGTGTTGGTACTAAAGAATCCTGTCCCAAAGCACTGGCACTATTAAGGTTTGTATTTATTATTGATTGATTAACTCCAGATTTAAAATTTTAATCGATTTTTCCCAAAGTTGCCTCCTGACTTTGCTACTCATAGAATCACAGAATCATAGAATCATAGAATGCTTTGGGTTGGAAGGGACCTTTAGACGTCATCTAGCCCAACTCCACTGCAGTGAGCAGGGATATCTTCATCTAGATCAGGTTGCTCAGAGCCCCGTCCAACCTGGCCTTGAATGTTTCCAGGGATGGAGCCTCCACTACCTCTCTGGGCAACCAATTCCAGCGTTTCACCACTCTCATTGTAAAAAATTTCTTTCTTATATCCAGTCTAAATCTACCCTCCCTTATTTTAAAGTAAAAATTACTCATTGTCCTATCACATCAGGCCTTGCAAAAAAGATTGTCCTCTTCTTTCCTATAGGCCCTCTTCAGGTACTGAAAGGCTGCAGTAAGGTCTCCCCACAGCCTTCTCTTCTCTAGGCTGAAATGATCCATGTAAAGTTCTTATTAGAGCAACATCTAGGAGTAATAAACTACTACTCACTAGAAAATTAAATCCACAGCTGCCCTTGTGTATTTATCACTCAAGACTAGGGCGAGGAATGCACATATGTGGCTCTTCAGTAAGTGATCAAATATTTTACAGCTAACCAAGGACATTATGATTTTATAAAGTGAGCTTCCAGATTCCTTCTGCATTCAGTAATAAAGGAATTGCTTTCTAACTCTTCTGAGCCGATCGTCTTCGCTGATCTGTGTATCTTTTAAACTGATGTCACTCTAGATAAAGGAATTGGAATATTGAAGAATCTGTTATGTAACTTACAACTACAAATAAACACTGTTGATAACAACATGCATATTTTCTATCTTCACTTTGTTGTACTGGTTTTTGATATGCTTTTGTCAGTTTTCTGTTATGGAAGGAGAAAAGACTAGCTGAAAATCTTCAAAATGATACAAAATGGAAATAAACAGTCACATATTTGTAGTCTTCTATTCCTTTGATTGTTATCCATAAAATTCTATGTTTTAGATCTTATAAACTCCCCATAAGCAAAGAAATAATTATCTTATTCACATAACACTTGTACAGGGCTTCAAATTGGGGTAAATGTAGAAAATGTATTTTAAGCCAAAACTTCAAGTATGAATTCTTGGGATTCAACCTGAATGCCAGAGCCCTGACCTTTAACACTTCCAAGACCAAAAGGGAAACTATAACAAATATGTGTCGAGAGGTGATGACTCTTTTCTCTGTCATCTGAAGAAGCTTATTAGTATCCATGCCCTTCCAAGCATAAGCATTATTACATCAATAACAAGTGATGTCCAGATGAAGCAAGCAAATCTTTAACTAATTAAGAATTAAGCTGTTTCACATTGTTTACTATTTGGTTAGCTTTCATTTGGTGAATGGTACCAAGATCTTTCTTCTTCCTCAGTTTTCTCATTTTGGAAATGGTATCTCAGAAATAATCATAGAAACCTACTTTTGATCATCATAACATTTGCAGCTATGAGACTTACGAGTTGCTTTGTTAGAAATAAAAAAATACATCTGCTTTCAGTCTAGAGGGCTATTAATGAAATACGGATGACTAAGCGAAGAGGTACTTACACATAGAATACAGCCTTGTCTGAACAAACTGGTAAGGAAATCTGTAAGAAAATTCCACAATTAATTTTAAAAATGTGGAAGTCAACTCAGTTAAGGAATTTGTAAAAATTGAATGCACATCTGAAATAGATAATGTCACTATATTAGTGCGGATAATATTTTTTTTTCATAGGGGTTAAATAAAGCTACAGTGGTTTGGCATGCCTAAGAGTAATGCAACTTCAATGCTGTTTTCTTTCTTTTTCCTAGAACAATGTCAAAGAGAGAAGAAAATGGTGAAAAAAAAAAAAATCATTGTTTTCTTCTTTACAACGTGACATAAAGTGTAACCAAAAATACTGAAACTGTAATGCAGGAAAAAACATAGTAAGTGAAATCTAATGGCCTTTCACTCGATTTTAACAGAGCTAGAGATAGGGGTCTGCTGCAAGAACACAATTTTTACAGCACTGCAGAGAATTTATCAGAAAATGCAGAATATCAGGAACATAGTGTCAAATTTTTGCTTTAAGACTACAAAGAAGAAGCCAACAAATCAATACCATTTATAAGCAGTTTACTGATAAATCCTGGAAACAAAGTGATTTCTCCTCAGCTAAGCCTCTAATCTACCATTATTGTACCATCAAAATAGGTCTCCTACTTTCCCTGGATATAACTGGATGCAAACAAATTTGCAAAGATGACTGACTCTATTTTGAAAGAATAACAGTCTGCTATCATAAATCACACTGCAACTAAAACTTATAAGTCCTTATAATTTGACTGCTAGTGGGAGAAGGGAAGAGACACATAAAATGTGACTTTAGGAATCAAAGGGAGTAAAATGAACTGAAATTGCATGGCACTACTGTCAATCATGCAGCTACCACTACAGCCATTCTACTGTACTTGCAGAGCTTGGATAGTCTTTTCCTTTTGACTGGTTAGTAAATCCATCTAATCACCTTTTTCCTCCCAGTGACAGCTCTCAAGTCTGGTCACCTTCCCTTTTTGCTGACAGTTGCAGCTTTTTTGTCAGCATCTAAGGAGAAAGATTTTCTGTAAGTAAGAAGCACAGAATGGTTGATGTAGTGTTGACAAATCAATTAAATCTGTATCAGGCCCTTTGATCATATTCTGCTTGTATACAGAATCATATGTACATATTTTGACTATCTTAGGAGTGTAATTCTGTAATTCCCAATGTTTATAAGAGTCCATCTATTATCTATGAAGTACAGTTTACATATCAGCTGGTTTGAACTCATTATAGGTTATAAATCTGTAAAATTCCACTACAGACAATACTTCATGAAAGACATATTTAATTAATTCTATGTAGAGTGACTACTTATCCAACAGCACTCTCCTATATGTATACAACACCTTACTAACATTTTATATTAGAGCTGTTGGTCAGCTGAGATGTCATTTCTTGTTTCCTTTCTCTGTCTTGAAAACTATATGAATATAATTATAGCTATAAAAATTACAGTGAGAGATTCATAACATTTACAGACTAATTAGAATCACCAAATTAGTGAAGATGTTTCAAATATTATTAATGGGTCATTTGCAAACTCGTTTTCTATAGTACTGAAACCATTATTTGCATTTTATGTCCCATTTTAATACCATCATCCCAATGATCCTCACCAATACCAGTAAGTGCGAGAATATTGAAAAGCATCCTTCAGAATGTAATTTAAATCTTCTTCCTAATGTGACTGCAAAAACACTAGAGAAGGCTTCATTCATGTCTTCAAAACAACTTGCCACTTTTTGAAACAGAGGACAAAAAAAACACAACAGTTCAAACCTTACAGTCAAATGACATAAAGTGTTATCGAACAAATTGGTTGGAATGTCTCAAGAGCTTTCATTGCTCCTTTTCTTTGTATTGCAATGCCCCCTGCAGGTACAAAAGCTCCTCTGTTTCTACACCGCATTTTCTTTAGCTCTTTGGAGCACCTTATCTGAGAGACACATGACTTCCAAAACCCTTGCTAATGGTAAAACATCGTTAGAATCACAGAACAAATTTACAAAGGAGAAAACGGAAGGTAGAGGGAAAAGAACTTGATATTTATACTGTATCCTAGATGGAGAAGATTCTGTGCGTAAGACAGAGAAAAATGCAGAAGTTAGTGAAAACTTGTGTCCTGGCCTGTACACTGCAGGTCTCAAGAAGTTTAAATTGAGGATGAATATGATGATCCTCTCGTGCAATTTGAATCTAAAACCTCTGGTCTCAGTCTTATATGAACTGCACGTTGTTATTATTTTTCTTAAATGAACAGAAGAGAAAATGTAAATGAAGTCTCTGAGGATGACAGATTTTATGCACTACCCACCCCCACCAATATATGTGAAGCATGAAGCCAGACCACTGACTTTATGTGATTACCATTTTATTGCAGAACGTACTTTGTCAAGTAATGGATCCTCAAATGTCTTTGACAGGTTTCAGATCGGGAGCTATGGAGCAGAAAATCAGAAAGACTGAGTAGGCAATGTGAACCTCTGAAACCCAGGTGGGGACCTGATGCCACTGAACAGCAGTTATGCTGGTATGATTGGAGAGATTATTGGTCTATACCAACTGTATTATCAAAACTAGGTAAATTCACAGACTGATAGCTTGATTAAGGAAACCTGTTGAAAAGGAGAGACAGCAAAGAGATTTCACAGTTGTTGGCAGGTAATATTTGATTGTATTAGTTAAGCGTCTCATTTCCTACTGTGTTAAACTCTGGAAGGGTGTCAAGCAGAAGCTCCATGAAGTAACTACAACATACCCACACCAGATAAGGCATAGCTGAGGCAAGGCGCGGATACAGTGGTTTCTCCATTTTTGTGGAACATACACAGTCTCAATGTAGGGACATACGAAGCTTCAACAACACCTGCACATAAGACTAACATAGAGGAGTCTATAAACATGGTCCCTTGCCTGTCCCCCATCCACAAATTTGAAATATGTAACTAAAAATTAATAAATAAAAGCCTCTACTCCGTAAATTGTTTTCCCAAAGAAGATGCTTCTATATAACTAGTAAAAGAGCAAATTAAGAGAATAGTAATTGCGGTGGGTTGACCCTAGCTGGACACCAGGTGGCCACAAAAGCTGCTCTATCATTCCACCTCCTCAAATGGACAGGGGAGAAAAAGTAAGACAAAAGGCTCACAAGTCAAGAAAAGGGCAGGGAGACATCTCTCACCAATTACTGTCACAGGCAAAACAGACTCTACCTGGAGAAATTAGTTTAATTTATTATCAATCAAATCAGAGTTGTGTAATGAGAAATAAAACCAAATCTTAAAACCCCTCCCTTCTTCCAAGGCTTAACTTTAGTCACGAATTCTCTCCCTCCTCCCCTCGAGCAGCACGGGGGGACAGGGAATAGGGGCTATGGTCAGTTCATCACACATTGTCTCTGCCGTTCCCTCCTCCTCAGGGGGAGGACTCCTCACACTCTTTCCCTGCTCCAGCATGGGGTCCCTCCCATGGGCAATTGTCCTCCACGAACTGCTCCAACACAGGTCCTTCCCACGGGCTACAGTTCTCCACAAAATGCCCCAGCGTGGGTCCCTTCCATGGGGTGCAGTCCTTCAGGAACAAGCTGCTCCAGCATGGGTCTCCCACGGGGTCACAAGTCCTGCCAGCAAACCTGCTCCAGGGTGGGCTCCTCTCTCCACAGGTCCACAGGTCCTGCCAGGAGCCTGCTCCAGTGTGGGCTTCCCATAGGCTCACAGCCTTCTTCACACACATTCACCTGCTTCGGCATGGGGTCCTCCACAGGCTACAGGTGGATATCTGCTCCACTGTGGACATCCATGGGCTGCAGAGGGACAGCCTGCTTCACCATGATCTTCTCCTCAGGCTGCAGGGGAATCTCGGCTCCAGCACCTGGAGCACCTACTCCCCCTCCTTCTTCACAGACCTTGGTGTCTGGAGAGTGGTTTCTCTCACATATTCTCACTCCCCTCTACTGCTGCTGCTGTGCAGCATGTTTATTTCCCCTTTTTAAATATGTTATCACAGAGGCGTTACTACCATCACTGATGGGCTCAGCCTTGGCCAGTGGTGGGTCTGTCTTGGAGGTGGCTGGCATTGGCTCTATCAGAAATGGAGGAAGCTTCCGGCAGCTTCTCACAGAGTCCACCCCTATAGCCCCCCCACTACCAAAACCTTGCCACGCAATCCAAATACGGTAATTTATTTCTAGCTGACACTATATATTATAGATTATAAAAATTAATAAATAATGTTCCCAAATGCTTCTGTATTTACAAATAGATTTTGCTAATTTTAAATCGACTTGGTCTTCAGCAGCACTGCATTGTAATTTCGGAAGAGTAAAAGAGCGCATTCTAGCTCTAACGCTTTGATTGTAAACTTTTTTCCTTCAATTATGTAAATAGTTATTGCAGCTGGTTAATTAGCAGTGACTGATCAAGTTGGTCAAATGCTATTTTTTTACCCGTTAGACATATATTCCAGACTTTGGAATTGAAAATACAGGGCATTCATAAAACGAGACAACAAAAATGTCATTAAGGAAATGTCTCTAAACAGATTTAGCTCCACCTCAGATGTAGTGATCTCAGCTTACGAAGCAACGGGTTACGGTGCAGCAATGGTGGGGAAAAAAAAAAATTCTACTGAGATACAGATGCACATAAATGCACATACATACGTATATATGGGCATGTCCTTCAGTTCAGAGCTATTATACCTGCACTAGGATGTATCTCTATGTTTAAAATCAAAACCAAAATATCCTCATGGAATTTTATTCTCCTTAACCCTTCTGCAAGTGGCAGATTCACTCAGGATATGTAGTCCTGAAACAGAAGAGTATAAGGTTCAGGAAAGCGGGGAGAGGAGCAGTTGTCACACGTAAGTCTGTCATGGTTTAGCCCAGCAGCCAGCAATTAGGAGCCAAGAGCCACTCGCTCACCCACCTCCTTCCCCCCCAGCAGGATGGGGAGGAGAAATGGACAAAACAGGAAACTCAGCGGTTAAGATAAAGATGGTTTAGTAAGGCAACAAAGGAAATACTAATACTACTAATAGCAATGATAACAATAATGATAATAATGGATATGGAAAACAAACTATATACAATCCAATTTTTCTCAACACCCGATGACTGATTCACAGTCAGGCCCAGAGCAGCGACCGCAGAACCCCAAAGTTATAGATTTCCAAAATTCCGAAAAAAACGAAACTCCTGGAAAAATCCAAACTCCTGGACAAGAGAGGATTCAAACCCATGGAAATCAGCAGAGCAGATAGCCTCCTGTCCCTGGAAAACCCCCATTCATAAACTGAGCACGACGTTCATGGTATGGAATATTTCCATTGGCCAGCTTGGGTTAGCTGTCTGGCTCTGCTCCCCCCAGCTCCTGCACACCTGCTCATTAGCTGAATATGAGAAACTGGAAAAAAGTCCTGAATTTCATAGCAACAACTGAAAACATCAGTGTTAGCAACATTTTTCTTGTACAAAATCCAGAACACAGCAGCTACTGGGAGGAAAATTAAACTCTATCCCAACTGAAACCAGGACAAAATACTTTCCCTAACTTCTGGATTCTTCTAGGATCACCTGCTTCATCTGCTTTTCTACTCATCTTTCTTTTATTTCTGTATTTCTTCCTGTAGGTCTTAAGATGGTAGATGAGGACATTATTACATCAACATGTTTCATCAGGCTCTATGAAGAAGCAGCCATTTCCTAGACATACCTAGTACACAAGCTTTTGTTGTGTCTGGAGATCAAATTTACATACCTTGGTAATTAGTGAGTGACAGACCTACAAAATAATTAAAACCAAAGCAAGTCTTGGTTCTCAGTGAATGATTGGGATAGCTGTAGGATAAGAGACGCCTAAATAATTCTACTCCAGACAGCTTGGCTTTGGGAGAGCAGACGCACCAAGCCACAGAGATAGAGAGGCACCAAGAGGGCAACAAGGCCAGAGCAAAACAACCTGGAAGGACACGGTATACGTGATCTTAGAAATGAGTTTGCACAGAAACAAAGGTCAACCAGCAGAAATTGTGATGAAGAGTATGAGCCTTCATCTGAAGACCTCCGACGACCACTCGGAGGTGCTAACAGACATGTGTGAAAGACATTAACGTATGCTAATTAGTTCTCACAAAAGCCATGAATATGCTAAGCATTTCTTGGAAATATAATGAATATGTATATTGTGATTGCATTTAACTTGGAATGAAAAGGTTATTTGGCGTGCACATTTGGAAGAGAGATCCCCCGTGTGCCCGGCGCCATAATGAAGGATACCTGCTTAACAGTATACATAGTACTGTTAGGTTATTAACGGACCTTCGAATCAGTTGGCACCCCAGATGGGACCTACTCTGTTTGGCTGCGGGACCTGGTAAGAACAGGACACCCTTGGTGGCCCTCGGGACCTTCTTCCCGAAGCAGATCCTTGCCTTGTCTGGATCACTGCGGAAACAGTCAAGGACCATCCATGAGTAAAGGTATTCTTTTACTACTACTGGGATCGATCAAAGGTTAGGGACTCCCATAAGCTGTAAACTGATTAAGCAGGAAGAGTATACCGGGCTGCTGCTGGTCTCTCTCGCTCCTTTCACTTGTTTGCTCACTCACTTACTTACTTGGCTTCAGAATAAAGGAAACTAGATTGGAGAAAAGAAAAAGTCCGACTGATTTCTTTGCCACAACCTTTTTTTTTTTTGGCGCAAGTGAGTTTTGTTGTATGACTTAGTTCTTGCAAACTGGATGCCAGCAAATGATCTGTTTTGTCACATTTCAGATTTAAGTATTGGTCAATCCATCTAATTAATTTAATGTGTATCACCTATATGGTGTTTTTTTCAACTCAAATTCTAATCAGCATAATTAAATAAAATACCATACTTGAAGCAGTGCATTATTTGCTAAGCAAATACAGAAGATTAAATCAAAAAAAAATTTTTGTTGGCCTGGAGAGTACTAAAAATTCTGGAAAGAACGGGCTGCAGACTTGGTTTAATAACAGTGTCTCGTCTTACGGTTTAGCTAAGTACTCTTACACAAGAATATAAAACCACATTAAAAAAAACCACAAGCACAAAAAATTCAGAATGAAAAGTAAAGGCTGTCCTACTATCCTCTCTGTTCAGTGCTGAACAGACACAGGTGATGAGCAAGCAAAGCCTACTTTAATGCTTTTCATAATTCATGTTACAAAGTTTCATTCTTCTAATTGAACTTTATATACCTACTCAGACGAATACAATGTTAACTTTGTGAACAGAAGGTGTTTAGTCGAAATTTGTTCAAGGCTCCCTCTGCAGTCTGCAAGATGCGGCAACTCATCCTGTGGCAGATGTTGAATGGGCAATGGCATCAATTGTCACCTGGAGATGTCTACCCCCTTCTCCCTGCAAAGCAATCCATGTGAGTATACAGCAAATAACAAGCAAACAGTGTTGGTTTTCATTGAAAATTTTGAGCAATAGAAGTGGATAAGTGGAATCTTCTCTTGCAGTGCAAAGAATGTATGAATATTTTCACATATTCAGGCATGAATACAGGGCTACAAAAATGATCAGAGGGCTGGAGCAACTATCCTATGAAGAAAGGATGAGAGAGTTGGGTTGTTCAGCCTGGAGAAGAGAAGGCTGCAGGGAGATCTTCTTGCAGCTTTCCAGTACTGAAAGCGGGCTTATAAGAAAGATGGGACAAACTTTTTAGCGGGGCCTCCTGCGACAGGACAAGGGGTAATGGTTTTAAACAAGGGCAAGTGCAGGGTTCGGCAGCTGGGGAGGAACAACCCCATGCGTCAGTACAGGCTTGGGGCTGACCTGCTGGAGAGCAGCTCTGTGGAGAGGGACCTGGGTGTCCTGGTGGATGACAAGTTGACCATGAGCCAGCAGTGTGCCCTGGTTGCCAAGAAGGCCAATGGGATCCTGGGATGCATTAAGAAGAGTGTGGCCAGCAGGTCGAGGGAAGTTCTCCTTCCCCTTTACACTGCCCTAGTGAGGCCCCATCTGGAGTACTCTGTCCAGTTCTGGGCTCCCCAGTTCAAGAAAGATGAGGAGCTACTGGAGAGAGTCCAGTGGAGGGCTACGAGGATGATG
>Ga0065711_1030337_pt1 | contig 32808 bp, 15 predicted proteins | sample Hoacrofraction12_FD_59098 | JGI IMG/M metagenome (GOLD analysis project Ga0065711, IMG submission 59098) | Hoatzin crop microbial communities from Cojedes, Venezuela - Epithelial fraction 12 v2 (version 2) | ecosystem: Host-associated > Birds > Digestive system > Esophagus > Crop | place...
AAAAAAAAACCCCCCCCCCCCCCAAAGTATGACTGCTTCCAAACTAGAAAAGCATTTAAGCCAAACTTTCCTAATTCTGAATGAAATTATTCTTCTTGATGCTTCCAGAACTCTGTGACATCTCACTGGAGCGAGGAGAAAGGGAAGTGAAACAGACTTCTCTTTAATCCTAACAGATGAAGTTGCTGATGAATATGAAATTTCATTTCAGTTTCCACCATACACAAACAGTGAGTGTTACTTTCAAACAGAAATCTGGGAGTAAACCGGTTTATTTCTTCTAAAGGATTGTGAACGCCTCTGTGTGCATGTACCTTACAGACACCCTGCTAACAGCGCCGTAACTTACAGTGGGATGCTTTTTCCCCACCTACCAGTCTGTGGCAGGATATGAGATGCACTTTCGCAGACCAACTACTGCTCGAGCACACATTTATTTTGCCTTTTGCTTTTCAGCTTAACATTAGGAGAGCAACAGCACTTTTGTTGAATGCAATGTGAGTATTAGAAGAAGTGTAAGCTTTTTGGTGCCTTTAGCTATAACACAACTGTTTCAGTCTGCCTCTTTACACCCTAAAACACTGCTGCGTAAGTTGTGCCGGTTCTTTTACACCTTCACAGCTTTCTAAGTGCCAGTATCCTATCTAGACCAAGACATCCAGTTTGCAGTCCACACCACCATTCCCTCCCTGCATCCCCTCAAAAGACATCAGATTCACCAGTGTTTCCTTTTCCCTCAGAGGGTTTTTCTAATGCAGCACATGTTTACAGTGGAACGCTTACTACTGCTGTTTTAGTTGTGACCATCAGTGTGGGTAAGGGGGTATTTGGATACCATGGTGGGCAGTCCATTCACCATGAATAGACTATATTTTGAAGAAGGGTGATAAGTGTATTTACGTAAAAAGGGAGGGAAACTGAGAATTCAGAATACTGTCACAAATTAGGGAAGTTCTTCCAACAAAGTGGAGTAAGTTCTCACTTGAAAAAAAAATATTAAGCCTTAAAAAAACATCCTATTAAAAGTTGCAATCAAATTTAGATAAATTCAGTCTGACAGACAAAATTAGGAGGAAGAAGATGGAAACGACTGACCATGGAAGTACATTTTGCAGTACTATTTATCATTTTAATAATGTTAATTGAAAATATTTTTAACTGTTACTGATTACTGGGGGAGAGGATTTACTTTGTACTACAGAGCAGTAATACAAATATAAAATTAAATTGTTGTCATTCTTTTTATCAAAGAGAGCCAGTTCTGAAGAATGAAAGTGGTAATATCCAGAATTAAAGAGAAAGCCTTCAAAAATTTCCTAAACTAAACAGCTGAAATTAAATTTTAAATGCAGTCAGCAAAACCTTCAGTGTCTATGGAATGGACATGCTGATGTTTTATATGGGTGGGGGTGGACAAACAAGACAAACAACTTCGCAATCCAGCTTCCTAGAACAGCCGTACTCCAAGGGGCTTCTTTTCTGAACTCCTGCTGTGTGCAAGGATCGGTAAGCTGAGCTACTCCGTGTAAAACTGAATCCTCTGCTGAAACAGGACTTACATCTCAAAGCCTCTACACAGATCTTTATGAGGACCGGTGGCCTTCTGCATTTGCTTTTGTCTTACCCTTTTTCCAACTATTTCATCTTACCCCACCTCCCCCCAAAATAAATCTAAAATGCCATTTTTTGCGCTTCCCAGTGCCACTGGGTTCTTCTTGCTTAAACAACTCCTCACAAACATTAAAATGTTGTACTCTGGGGACAAGACCTTTTTCCAACCTGGAAAACCCAAAAATACAATTAATGAACTTTAAAAAGTTTGCTTGAATTCCTCAAGTACCGCACGGTATAAACCTGAATAGTATCCACATCGCATGTGCAGTTGTCTCTCCATCTTTTTTTGAGATCGGATAATCTCAAGTGACTAGAACTATCAGAACTTTGTAACTGTTTTCAAAGAAGGAAAAAAATAAACAGACTGATGCTTCAGTCTAGGGAAGAGATGAATAAGGTTAAGAGGTATATGAAATGATGAATAAGAAAATGAATAGGAAATATTTCCTACACTTCCCATAACAACAACCACAAAAAGCAGGGGATACATAGTAAAAAATGATATTTTCATTCAAAAATAAAACCAAGTTGCAGAACATATTGCCACATCACATAGTAATCTATAATGGATCTATAGTTCATAAATTCATCCAGTCCCTCCACTAAATACTGAGCGCAAACTGTAGCTCAGGAAGCTCTTAATTTACTGTTTCCCAGTAATAAGAAGTGTATGCCAAAGGAAGACTCACCCTGTGCTATGTTATTATTCTTTACCCATTCACTATTGTCATTTCAAGGCAGGACACTACCTAGAGGTTGATCTTCAGGCTAGTCTTACATCAAAAGCCATTCAGTATTTTTAAGAAGCAGAAAGATGAGAATTAATACTTCACTGACAACAGTGTAAAGAAGATTTATGGAAAAGCCAAGGCCACCAGCACATCAAGTGCTTGGACTGGAGCAGTAGCCCTTATGTTGCGTTTTACTCGGACCAGTGACACTTTAGAGTCAGGGTTACAGAGGCAGGCAGGAAAGTATAGGCAACAAAGATAACTACTTATTAAATGTAAATGTTGTCGGACACTTTTCAAACAAAGTATTTTCTTATCACTAAGACAGTTTTGATTAAATCAATATTTCTTCATTCTTTGTCTGATCTGAGTTGGAACATGTCAACATGATATTTAAAGCAATTCAATGCACTCTGCTTTAACGTAATTCAAAACCAATTTAACTTCCGTTTCCTACAAAAGGTGACATGATGGCCTCTCCTCCCAGCTCCTACAGCCCCCACTCTTTTCAGAGGATCCCAAGCCCTTCCTCAGAAGAGGATGCAGTTCCTCCCCCACATTACGCAGGCGTGCCTCCTACCTGCCTGTGCAGCAAGCACAAGAGAGACAGAACTCTTGGTGCATTCCGGGAGACGTAACTTGGCCAAAGATCCTGGTTCATGTGGGTAAACAACATATTGGAGTTCCTAAAGGACAACACCCTGAAGACAGCATGCCACAGTGGCGAAATGCAGGTTGAAGTATCAAAAGTCAGCTGAACTTCAACATTCCCAAGAAAAGACTAGAATTCCTGCTGTCAAAAAGTTAATTTCAATTGACTTCCCCCAAGAAAAAGCCCCACCATCCTCTGTTGTTCCCCCCAAACCCAAACAAATCCTGTTTGTCAGAATTTCCCTGTGTTGGAAATTCTAAGCTTTAGCTTCCTCTTCACAGAAATGTTTTCAGTGAGGACCCTGATGTTTGAAGCTTAATTAGCTTCCAGGAAGACAAAGCAGAGGACCCCTGAAAGCATGTAACACTTCTAGAGCAGAAAGCCACCATACAGGGAAGATCCAGATCACCCCAGACACCAAAAGTGATATATTCTACATATAGACAGGTGCTAATGCAAAAGCCTTGCCTTCAAAACTAAAACAAACCACACAAACCCCCCACATTTCCATAAGACTACATTAAAAATACCAGCATAACTGAGACATTGCTGTCTGACACTACAATAGGAGGTACTTTTCTTCTGGTATGGGCACTGGTGCCAATTCAAGCAGTCCCTCCTCTTTGGACCCTCCCCCCCAACATTAGCACAGGGTTTTTTACCTAGGTAATGAACCCGTCTGGGAAACCGATCCAGTTTAAGATGTCCCAGTAAAGAAAAAAATATTTTAAACTTAAATTGGTTTCCAGTATCATGTTATGCCACTATTGCTCAAAAGCTTTGCCATGCACAGTGGCAGGAAAGAGCACCCAGGCACAGGAAAAGAACTTTTCTGCCTTTTGTGGCACCAGTGCTAACTTGTGCCAACATCACGTTAATTCTAGCTGTGGTCTGATGGAACAGATGCTTACAGGTAAGGTGTTAGGTTGCAGGTAAATCATAAACTATCACTGAAACAGGCAGTCATAATTTCACTATTACTCTTCCCCATCCCTTGTATCAATTATAGGGCTATTGCAGGTCCTGAAGTATCAGTTTAATTACTTTAATCACTGGCAAGCTAGTCATTCCAGGGAATAACTGGGTTATTTTTCCTTTTATTCTTTTTTGTTTTCCATCAGCTCACAGGCATCAGAAAAGTTGAAACCAAGAACTTTGACAATAACTAGGTGATGAAACCGAAACCGAAAAGGTCTCCTTCAAAAAGCATAGCTGGGTCCAGCTCAGAGACCTTGTTGTTGGGTTTGATGGCCTTTGCAGGCACCTGATACAGTTTCCACTGAAAACACCTCTTCCCTGCAAGAGAACGGCAAGCTCTCTCTTCTCCTTGATGTGATCTGACAAACCCAATGACTGTAAGAAGAAATGGCATCGCTCAGGGATAATCAATCACACCCGTTCTTGTGCCGATACCAAAATGTCTAAAGACTTCTTGTAGTGGGGCGTGGAGCATTTTGTCCCACTTCTGTCTTACAGCCTGTTTTTATCTTCCCTCTTCTCCTTGCCTCTCCTCCTCCCCGCAATCAACTGCCTCCTAATAACTGAGCCCATTGTAGATTAACTAAATGATTAAGTACTACAAAGTTCCTATCCATTCAGCAAATAAAGCCAAACCATCAGAAAGGTCATTGCATCACATCACCAAGCCATTTCTCTGGCTTTCCCCTAAGGGAAGTTTCATGACAACAACTAAGGTATTTCTGCCACGGTCCGACTCTTCCCACCCCCATGGTGTCCCAGAGCCCTCCCTTGGGAACAGCGCTGGAGTTCCTCTCATCTCGGAGGGAGAGGATGCAGGAACCTTTCACTCCCTGTGTCCTCACCTGGTATCCCCCTCACCAGCTCTCCGAATTGCCTCACCAAGAGCTCAGCTCAGCAGCAGCCCTCCTGCCAGGCAGGAAGCTGTAGTTCGGGATGGGGCAAAAGGGAAAGCGCAGAGTCCCCCCTCAGCTCGGCTTAGGGGCTGCAATGGAGATGCTCCGGGAAGCTGTCCATCTCCACCTCCTATTGTGTGGACAGAGGGCTCCAGGGCCCGGTAATTGAGGACCTTTTCAAACCAGGAGTCTCCTGACTCATGAGTCATCCTAAACTTTGCTGGGCAGTTAACGCCACATTTGCTTTCTTAAATCAGCTGAATGAGTTTGGTGGGGGGTTTTTAGTGTTGGTTGTCAGAAGAAAACCTAACAACTGCATATAAAGAATAAGAAATAAACCAAACCACACCAAACAGAAAGCCAGATTGAAAGGAGAAAATAAAAGAACGCCTCAGGTACTACAAATGGGCTAGAACAAAGTTCAGCTAGCTCTTGCTCAACCTGCTTTTTAAATTTACTTTTCCCATTCTATCCTTCTCTTCATCTAGCTACTAATCAAATTTACTTTAACTCAAATTTGTTCCCACCTTCTTTCCTGCTCTTTTTAACTCCCCTGGACGGACACACACACACACACACACTGGAAATGAATTTGATCAATTTAGTGAGAGTTGCTTTCTCCAGCTCAGTTCAGTGGTCTTTTCATAGAATCACAGAAATGAATCCTTTTCTTCAACCATATCTGCAACTTCCAGTGATTCGAGGTCCAGTTTTGTTTCTCTCTTTCATTAAATTTTGGGAACAAATGCTTTATGATTCAGTTTGTTCAGCTCTTCTTTCTGGGTATACCCTTCCCTGTCACACCAGATGTGTGCTTTAACAAGAATGAATGAGCTTGGAGGTATGGGAGCAGCAGAATGGATTCATTGGAAGAAAAAAAATGAACAAACAAAACTAAGACCACCACAGATTTCATTCCTGGTTGAAATCAAGGTTTTCCACTTCCTTGAATCTTACATTTTAACAGCAGCTGCATCCTACATTTTAAGGAAAGGCCCATTTTCATTGGTCAGTATTGTTAAGTCAAAATGATAAATACCATCTTTTAACCAAAGCTGGCAGGTCTTGCTGAACAGGACAATACATCACTCACATTTGTTAGTGTGGTGATAAAGGTGTGAAGAGATTTAACTGATTTTTTTATTCAGCCAAGAAATGCATCATTCTTACTCCTAAAAGAATGTAGGAAACTCTGAATATCCAGGGTTTTATTTACAACGCACATATAACTACAATTTAGTTATTTGGATGTAAACTAAAATTTAACTACTGTGCATGAAGCTTACCTTTCTGATTGTTTATTTTAGTACTATTTAACTAAAACAAGGTATGCACATAAATTCTTAGTTGTTTTTTTGGTTTGTTTTACTTAACATGATTTTATTATAAATTGTTTTGAGAAAATAATCAGTAGCAGGGAGTTAAACTTGGTTTTGTGTTTATGCTTCAAGATTCTGGAAGTAAAATATCTTAACTCATACCTATTCTTTTATTTAGACAGGAATACATAAGACATTGATTTCTGAAGTCCAAAATGTTTTCTTAGCTTTTAATAAGTTAATTAATTGAGAAGGGTGAATAAGCTGAAATGAAGAAAGTATCTCTGTGCATCTATAAAATGTTTGCTACTACTGCTAAGAATGGATTAGGCACTTAAAACTAAGTTTACTTAAGCTTAGCCTATGACTGAAGCAGTGATATAATTCTCTGGTAGCAAAATATACAGTATTTCACACTTTTCTGTAGTTTTCTGAACCTCGGAATGTTATAGAAAGTTCAGCCTTTAACACATGTACATTTTAAGTAAGTAAAGTTAAACACTTATTTAAAAACGCACCTAGCCATATCATCACATATTCAGAATTTTATATTAATCTGTATCTCATTTGCTTATCTAGCATAATATTGTTAATTTCATGTTCTGCAAGAAGATTTTTTTAAATTCCTCAGATTCAGTTTTTTTACAGCTATCCGAGTTACAATATCTGTTAAATGTTGTTACTTCACTGCCTAAACCTCCCTCTCTCCAGAGACAGAGAAGTTATAGTAGTAAACATTGTCTAAATTAAACTCAGACCAAATTCTAAATTTAAAAAACAGTTTCAGCTAATTTTTTAGACTAGCAGTGGGGATCTGCTAATGCACAACAGCTGGGAACAGCTATTTAAATCTAGGAAATGAACAGCTTAATTAGGGAAGTATGTTAAGGACCACGCGGAGCCCCATGTACAGTGTATGAGGATTCATTCAGATAAAGATTTTTCACATCTGGGAATCAACATATGCTCTTTTCACATATTATTATGGAGTGTTTCTGATACATGGACACCTCTGTAACTGCTTCTGGCCTAAAAATCTACATACATGCATACATGTTTCAGGCATGAATAAACAAACAAATAACTTTTTAAATGTATCTTAAAATTGTTTGGGGAAAAAAAAAAAATTCTGTCTAAAGGATAGTTTGCCTGAGTATGCATTGTCTATATATGTAAAAGTTGCAGGACTTGCTCTGCATTCACTTAGAAAACAGAAGTGGATATTCTACTACTTAGCAAGGCACCAGTACTTACTTTATTCTGAACTGATTCCAAAAACCTCTCCTTAATGTTGGATCCAGGTACAATGGATCTAATGACAACACTATGTGCTTTTGTATTTAAAGATTAGTGCAAGGGTCAAAGGTAAATATATTCAATTTTAACCACCGAGTTTTACATTTAGTGGTGTAGTTCAATCATGCCAACACAGTTTGCAAGCTATTTTGCTGACTACCAACAATGTTAATGCATCAAAATCAGCAGAAACAGATCTTACCGTGACATCAGAGGAAATCTAAAAAAATGCTCAGCTTGGCATCTTCCAAACAACTTGAAATCCTGCTGGTGAGCACTTAGTTACATAGCTGATCCAAAAAGATTTAAAATACAGTAAGAGAAGGAAAAGGGTAAAGAGGACAAGAGGGTCAACAGAACAGAACAATCCAGAGTACACTCTGAAAACACATTATTTAAAAGACAGCTCTGCATCCCTCACTGTGTTCAGTTCTCAAGGTGGAAGAATAAATGGTACGTTTTTTTAATAAGGGCTTAAGAAAACAATGTTTGAGAACAAGGCTTCAAGCAGAAGTGAAGAAGGAACACTGTGAAAGAAGCCAAGTAAAAAGAAGGTGAGGATTAGGACAGAACAAAGGATACAAGTCGAAAGTCCTGTACAAACAGTAGTTTCATCAAAAAGAGAAGCAGGTGGCTTTTTAGCACTGTATGCAATAACAAATTTGAAAGTGACTTGGAGGAGAAGATGGGAGTAAAATGGCCACATGGAAAAGCGGGAAAAAGAACTGTGGATGAAGAAGTGGGCTACAGCACTGGAAGCATCCCTGTTAAGACAGTTGCCTGGCTGATGCTCAGCAGTGACGTGGTTTGAGAATCTAGACGTGGTTTGAGAATCTAGACACTAACTCCTGGCTACACGCAGTCAGAACTCATGAAGAATCAAGGATGTGCTTCAGCTCCAGTGAAGACTGTGGTCTAGTAGATATGCTCAGACTACAAGTAATACTCAGTTTTCACTGAAGTCTGTGCAAAACTCAACTGCTCAAGATGTGTGTAAAAATAATTTAAGCAATTCTGAAAAAAAATAAATGAGGAAAGGGGCCATTTTGAGAAACAGCAATACACCATCACTTATTTTTTCTCTCAGGCTAAACACGAATTAATCCTACAGAGGAACTGGACAGCATTGAAATTCTCATCTTGACTTCAAGTACTGCCTTCCAGAAAGGTGGTGTTTTTATCAAGAAAAGCAGTTGGATATTTTGAAGTACGTTTATTGTGTTTCAGTATATTCTTCTGAACGCCTCCTCCCCCCAGCAACCAGTCTAAGGTCTGAACTTGTGTTCTCAGCATTAAAGGATGTTTTTCATTATTTGTCTTGCAGTACAATCCTTACTGTGCTTCTCAGCTTAAGGATGTAGTGCAGGTGTAAAGAGCTAGATGGACAACTGTATTTCATCAAACTTTCCCATAATCTGGCACTGACAGAGATTTGGGTACCTTCAGTAATCTTTAGTGCCTTCTTTATTTTATTATGAAGCCCTTTTTTGAGCAATATTCCTCCACAGCACTGAGCGCGTTTTGAGAACACAGTATTCTTGAGAGGGTTTCTCTGATTCCAAGACAGTTTGTAAGATCATAAATGAACAAATTCTTAAATACAAAACAATTGCATGAAGAAAGGAAGCCTCCTTGGGAAGGAAATGGAAGAGTAAGATTCAGAAGCTTTATAAAGCATCCGACTGAGCCTCCAGGCCAAAACAATTTTTTATACCACTGAGAAAATAAGAGAGCCTTGCAAGCAATCTTTTGCCACGTCTCCGTGTGTATCTGTTACCACTGGGACCTAGATTGTCTCTCTTTGAGAGGATGCCTAAACTCAAGGGTAGAATTTAAGGAGGTACTAAGTGCTAGCAGTCAAAAAGTAATCTAGTACTCTGATTTGCCCTTACGTCTTCGGATTTGCTCTTCGGAGGTCACTGACCTGCCTTGGACAGCACCACAACTACAAAGCATTTGGAGGCCAATTTATTCCTTTAGAAAGCTGAACAGTAGAGTGTGAAAGAACTTCTTCAACACTTTGTTTTGTTTTCTATGAAAAAAACTACAAAAATACAGAAGAAGAGGACAACACAAAGACCAGTTACAGCCAGATGTTCAAGCTGAGAATTCATCTTACTGAGAATGAAGGGCAGCTTACAGAAAATTGTTACCCACTGGGTGACCTACTACTTGCTCATCCTTGCTCTTCTTTTTAAGAATCTTTTTGAAAATGGGAAAAAAAAAAAAAAAAGGGACACCTTTTCCTTGAAGTTCCATTCTGTTTCTCCCCCACCTCTGTGCTGGCATAGTCGTTGTGCACATGCACATTGTACCCATTCAGAGAACTAATTCTGCTGAGAAGCAGACCAGAACAATATTTATGTTTTAGCTAAGCTTCTGGACCTGGTTCACATTCAGCCATAAAAACAGATGAGCCAGCACAATGGAAGAGCACGCATTGGAAAAAAAATCCCCAAAAAACAAATGTTGCCTCCCCCCACACCATTCCTGCCACAGTACTGACTTAATACATATGAAAACCACAGCCTAACACTCAGATGGTGAAACACCAGTTTTCTGTCAAAGAAGTAGAAAAACACAGGGAGACTAAAGGCCAACACTGCCCCTGCCCCTATGAAAACTCCAAAAGAACACGATCATCACTGTCCTCTGCAGTTTTCCAAAGAGCAGCAAAGCACAAAGTGATTCAAAAGACCACCTGGCTTCTTTTCAGGGCTGGTATCTTGTCCCCCACATAGACAGCAACAGACATCACAAGAGGATGCGATTCCCCACAACGAACGCCTGTTCCACACCGTTCCTTATTCCTCTGCTTTAGGACAAAGTATCCTGAACCTCAGCCAAGCAGTTTGTTGTGCTGCACATTGTCTGCAGAGATACCCATGGAGGCAAGCTTCAAATGCAGAACCAGATTGCTGTTCTGTAAGACTGTATCAGATAGATAATTGATGGGGGCTGTCTTCAGCTTGTAATTTCAAAGCAACAGCCTGACCTTGCTCACTGCTCATGAGGGTGGTTGCCCAGAGAAGCTGTGGCTGCCCCCTCCCTGGCAGTGTTCATGGCCAGGCTGGATGGGGCTTTGAGCAATCTGGGCTGGTGGAAGATGTCCCTGCCCATGGCAGGGGGGTTGGAACTAGATGATCTTTAAGGTCCCTTCCAATCCTAACCATTCTATGATTCTATGATTCCATGTTTCTATGCTGGGGCAGTCCAAATCAGTCCTTTGTGCTGGCTTTGTTTCTCAAACCAGGGAAGTTTTTAGACATATGTTGTTTCACAATAAAGGATGAGAGAATCATGTGACTGAAACATTAACCAGTATTCCTCTAGAACTGTACTTCTAAACAATTATTTCAGGCATTTTTAGAGCAGGCTTATTTCTGGAAAAACCAACATGCAGGACTGAGTCATACGCATCACTTGTGGTTGTTTGACAACTGCCTGCTGGTATCAGGAGTTGTCAAGGCATTCTCAAAGTCAGCAGGGTACAACCAAAAGGCACCAACTCCAAAATGCACAGAGTTCTTTTGATGCGTGGCATAACCAGGATATTTCTGAGAAACATTTCTGCTTTGTGTTCTTGGGAATATGAATAGAAAAATTTACACATTGATAGCTGTGAACAGTGGGATTGATTATGTAAAATGTGGTTCTCTGAAGGAGGCAGAGGCCCTGAGGTGGAAGGTGATTTAAATGAAAAATTCCTCCCTCAGTGATGACATCAGTCTTCAGCATTTTACTGGGGACTCGTGTGGTGGTGTGCTCCTATCAATGTTCTGATGTCTAAGCCTTTCCACCAGTGGGGGAAGTACTTTAAATTAGATTTTGATCATCACAATTGGAAATCCCTTAAGGCAGAAAACTTCTACGTGTGTAAGAAAGACCAATTTTTGTGTGGGCAAGTAATATGCAAAATAAACAGCTAAAAGCAATTGGTAAGGAAGTGAAACAGATTAGACACTGACAAAAATCCTCTGGTTTTATTTCCATATATCTACTAACAAATACACCTACCAAACAGAAGATCTTACTGTTAGAAGAGGTGCAGAAGACAAGTACTGCTGCAGCCGACAGCGAATACACAGTTCAGAATTTATGTGTATACTAGCACTATGTATCACAAGAAAAAAAAGTGGTCTAGTGTCTAACATTACTGTCAGCACTTTCAGAACTGTTATTACCAGGACAACAAAGAGACCTTTCTCTTTTCATACACTTGGTTTTCAATTGCTTGGCCCAATTATAAAATCTTGTGCTTTTACAAAGCAGGCACCAGAGGGAGACCTGCACTTTAGTTCAACTGTGAAATAATGCTGGCAGGAGTCATTCAAAAGTGGACAACGAAAGCCTCTTGGCCAACACACCCTAGGTGGTTCCAGGTGAAACTGTGGCTGATGGGAGCACTCGGAAAGCGACTGGTGTTAGCAGTCTTCTCTTTTTGAATGACCCAAAAAACTCGATAGCGCTCCGTGAAGAAAAGCAGGTTCCCAGATTTCAGGCTGTAGATGAGCACACCTCAACCAGTTTGGTCACAGCTGGGAAAGACCTGCTCTTTGACACTCATGCCCCTCTGGCTTACCATCACATCCTGCTGACGGTTACCACTTCTCCGATCTTCTGGCTGAACTGCATATATACGAACTCCCTAAACATGTCAGTCAAAATAAGCTAGATCAGCTTAAGTAATTTAAATAACAAATCTTTCCTAACATGGCTCCATTTGACCGAATTGGATTAGGGAGAGCTCCCATGAGCAGCTCAGCTAGCAGGCCGGAGAAGGCAGTAATCCCAGGTAGAGGGCAGTGACGAATGCTTTGGGGTGGACTTGCTCGTCCATTGACAAAGCTACTGCTGCAGGGACTGTAAATATATGCATTGAAGGCAGGTTGCTATTGTTTTCTAAGCCTGACAAGAGACAGCAAGAGAAGCTATACGGACATGAAATACATTATTCTCTTCAAAACAGGTATTCTTAAGTTCATGGGGGAAAAGGCAAGGGGTAATGGCTTCCAGGAAGCAGGCAAGAGCCCAGATAATTGATTCTGTGGGCACAGAGTCAAACACAATAACTGGAATCCATGTAGACAAAGTAAAATAAAATTGTCATTATGAATGATAGGTCTGATGGTATGGAAAAAAATATTGACTCCTTACCTATACAGCTTGATACAATGTTTATACTGATGATAATCAGAGGAGTTATTGATGGGAACAGAGAAATGCACATTAGAAGTCCTCCCCCTACCCCATCATTTTTCTCATTTTCCAAAGGAGGAAAAAAATCAGCAAAATGATCAGCTCCTCATATGCACCCCAAGTTATGAAAATTATTGAACAACAAAGAACAAGGACCAAATTTTGTAAGAAAACTAAAATTTGACTCTGGTCTCTTTTGTGATAGAACAACAGGCAATCTTAGTCAATAAATTTCTAGAAAGTTTGGTTTTTAACTTCCAGATTGAGAATTTGGGCTTTACATTTTTGTTTTAAGTAGATACAACTCAAATTTTTAATGAACACATTCGTTCTAGATGCTTCCAACTACAAATACAAAAACATTGGTATTTCAACTACAAAGTTGTTATAACTTGAATATAATTTTGCATACTACTTTAAAGATATTTCATTATAGGGTAGTTGGTAGTGAAACAATGCTATATGTAAAGCTTCCTTACAATGGTAGTCTCTTTCAGAAGTTATACCACCTCCAAAATTGCCAGCAGCTTCTGAAACGCAACAGATCAACCTGTCCAAGGATGCTTTTCCACAGTTGCTTAAAAGCAATACTCATGGTGACAAAATTTAACCTCAACCTGATCTTGGAGAACATATGGCCTCAAACTAACTCTATTGAGCAAAAAAGGGGAAAAAAAAAAAAAAAGGTGGGGGTGGGTTGTAAGCAGAAGAATTTTCCAATGGATAAACTCCCTAAACTGCCTCTGTGTGAAATCCTGAATGCCAGTGTTGGTAGAGGGAACACCCAGCTGAGGAGGCAGAGGGAAGGCAGGACACCAACATCTATTGTCTTGGAAATACGTGGAAATCCCTAGTCCTTGAGAATAAGGACAGACAGGAGAGCCTAAGCATGTCGTTACTATGTTTTTTGCTCTTGGCTTTTGCTTCTGTCCATGAAGAAAAGGAGAAGTACCCCTTCCCACTGAATTCATCGGAAGGGGCAGATAAGCTGTGCACCTTCTAGTTCTCTCAATTACAGCTGCAAATGGTTTTCTACCCTGACCACAGGACCCATGATCCAGTCTGTGCACAAATTAGATAAAGAGAATTAAGAATTCACAGGCAACCATAAATCTGGCATTCCCTCAAACTAGAGTGTTTGAATTTGTGACGTAAATAACGGTCTTTTTATGATGTGGTACAAAATCTATAACGACTAAGAAAAGGAAGGATGCTCATACATAGCCCTTGCCCTAGAGAGCTCACAATCCTCCTCCTTGCAGGGATGCAAGAGTTTCATCAGATTTATCAAGTATATATGAACAAGAGGCTAATCTAAACGTGGTTTTTTATATGCATATGTCTTTATCAGGCAAGCAAAATTAATTATCTCATAATTTGGTGGGAGCTGAACTTGAAATACCTTTTTCTTGTGGTAACACATAGGCGTTGCCAGTTAATTGTATCACAGAGCAGACTGGGTACATTGTATCTTTTTTTTTTTGTATCAGTCAAATAGTCTTTCTAAAAAGTGTCAAATTATTTATTTAAAAAGTTATGGTGAACTACCAAAATGTGCCCTAACATAAGGAATGCTGCTTGTGTGCATAGCTATACATCCTAATTAATTTCCATGAATAATACTCAAAGGTAGTCTGATCTATTCTCAGCCTTCCACCAAACCATCAAGCAAATTACCACGAAATTTAGTACATCGCGCCTGCCTTCCATTTTCCCACAAACCCATGAGCATGGGCGCAAGGAAGTGGTTGAAAGAAGGAAAAGATTCGGCCTGACCAAATGTCACCATTTAGATAGATACAGTGACCACAGTCACTACTTGCAAAAGTGGAAAATAAACCAAATTCACAGAGCTTTGCACTCTGTGCAATTCATAGTTGTTTCTCCTGTTTGGGTCATGTTACCCCACAAAGCACGAGAAGCTAATGCTACATTACAAGGAAGGGCACGGTAATTAAAGAGGTAAGAAGCTTGTTTTCCTCCCAAAGGATGCAGTACACACGTACGTACACAGAGTAAGCATAAACTCTATAGCATGTCCCAAAGAAATCAAATTGAATTTAGATACACAATACGCAATCTCAAGAGCCGTATCACAAATTAACATTCAGAGATTGCCACAAAGAACTACCTAGATACATAAGCCTATCTACTACGTGATGCCAAATTTTAAAGTTAAAATAGACTTTTCTTGATATATCATTTTCCATCATACTCTCTTTGAAAAATTAGATATTTTCAATCTAAGATAGGCAGAAGTCTTGAAAACAGCATTTCATTCCTTCAAATATTTTTCAATAAGATCTTAAATACATTACTAATATATCTTGTGAACTGAAGAATCTTAACTTGCAAGACATAATTCAGGTACAACTTTACTCTTACAAAGCACTAAAGTAATACAGAGACCTTTGTTATAGTAAACAAAATCACTATTCAAGTCAGAAAAACCTAGAATTCAGGATAACAAATTAGAGATTTTCAGATAAAGACTTTGGATGTTCAAGTTAAACATCTGGAAGAATCCAGACAAGCTGAAAAGCTGCATATTGAACTCAAATTCTACTGTAAAACTGCCATTAAACTGGAATAAAATTTTTTAAACCATGAAGTGTTCAAGAACAAACTTTTGGAAACCTGTATCTGTGCCATTCGCAGAAAGTAGGATTTGATACAGAGCCTTAACTTTTTTTTCCTCCTTGGTCATAACAATCTTCATTCCACACGCAACTCCAGCTTTTGCCCGCAGTTACTCCAATGCAATTGTGCTTCTGGAGTTTAACAAAACAGAATGTGGCAGATAGTAACAAGAAGAGACAAAAATCTACTTCTAAACTCTTAAAACCAATATAGAAATTGCACAAAATAAACAAAAACTGCAACAAAAAGGGATTCTGACATATTCACCTCTACATTCACCAAAGACAAAAACCTACTTAGTCTTTTTTACACTGTTTATCAAGTAAGTGGAAGATTAAGCTCAATAGCTGTGACATGGTTAAAAATAGCTGTACGGCTTAAGCATGGCAACTCATACTGCTCCGCAGGAAGAATTATTCTCCTGGTCAAAATATTTGCCTTTTCAATGAGTTGAACTTTCAGGTCACCTGTTAACAATGCAGATTCTTTCCTGTCTAGAAGAACGTTATTGTCTCTCCTTTAACAAATAGCAGGGTATTGTTCCCAGCTGGTTGCCAATTCACACAATTATCATGTAAAAATCTTTCAAAATGCTATATAGAAGACGTATGTATTTCTTGGATAATCACATATTTTGATTTAATAAATCTCATACTTAATTCCTCTGTATGTGTAAAATTAAATTTAAACTTATCTTTATCATATCCTCTCCCCACATCCCCAGCTCTCCTTTCCCCTTCTCTTTTCAGCCTTCCCTTCAAAAATACAGACACACATTACAACGGAGTACAGGGTGCCTCTGATGCCGAAAATATTTTTGTCAGGTTTTGTAGATGGCCTGTGTGAATGATGATCCTTTAGTTTGCCTTCCCATATAACAGGTAATTTCACTCCAAAGTTCCTGCACCAGGCCATCATGCTGTGCTTGAACTAAACGCATCTTCTTGGAAAAATTCACATCTTTTTATCACTGACATATACAGAACATCCTTTAATAAACTGTTCTGATAGGTAACTGCCCTCAGTTTTAAACTTCTTGTATTTCGAGAAAAAATGCGCCCGAGTTCCGCTTTCAGCTCCTGTATTTTGGCATACCACTGCCTACTAGACCTAAAGGACTGCTCCTGTTGAAATCTTTGCCCCTTATAAGTATTTAGAGGCCATCAGTCACTTCCCGAACTTCCCTTTGCTAAACCAGACTGAACTTCTCCAGGCTCTTAGTATACACCAGGGTTTGTTTGCTTACTTGTTTTTAAGGTTTTTCATTGTCCTTGACATGTTTCTGAATCTTTTTAAGTTTATCTAGGTCTTTTGGGGGGTTTTTGCATCTTAAGCTCAATCAGGGTGCAATTTTCTAATGTTATCTCACTAGAGCTATACAGCAAAATAAAAACACACCTAATTCCACCCGAGATGCCCTACATCCATACAAAGGGACCACACTGTGCATTTTAGCCACCGAATTGCTCCTTTCCAAAGTACTACTCTGCATCCTACATGTATGATCCTACTGTCTAGACAGATACATTTAGCTATATTAACATATGTTGAAATGCTCCCCATTAACTAAGCACAGACCATCCTTCACACTTATTAATCCATCAATTTTTTGCACGTATGCATTTTACCAGAGTTTATATTCTATTTTCCTCCAGATCATTATCCAAATCCTCAAAGCAATGGGCTGTGAAAAACTTCTATAAAATCCGGCATGAACATCCTTCATTTATTACTGCTTTATGATCTGTCAATTAACCAGTTTGAAATGTATTTAATATAGGCCATGTTGATTTAGCAAAGAGCTAGGTTTTTAAAATCAGAATACCATGCAGATCTGCATCAGGTGCCTCATGAAAGCTTACTACACCTACACACTTTGTCAACCAAAAACTTTCAACCTCAGATTAAAGAAACAAATACAGACAAGTTCTAATCATCACGAACAGTCGGGCAAGCAGTAACTCTGCTTTCTTCAATTTTCTGCTAAGCAATTCTCATTTCAGCCTTTCCACAGTTTCTTTATGATCAACCTGTCCAGTCTAGTATTTATGTTATAGCCTGGCCTATCCTACCTCATTTACACTTCTACAACAATTAAAACAAAACAAAATACAAAACCCAATACCTTAGGTATCTTCATCTGGTTGGGGGTTTGTTTGTTTGTTTTAAATCGTGACTCCTGCACACTAAAGAAAAAAGTTAAATTTTTTTGTTCCTACCAGAATAAAGCAGTATTTTTTATAAGTCACTGTAAATTGTGAACACACTATCCAGATTTTGGCTAGAGAACAACAGTATTTTCACTCACAGAATGTTTTTTAAAGAACCATATAATACTATTTTTTGTAGTATTTCTGTCTTCTCTCAACTACTATTGTCCCTATCTAGTAGATGCATGTCATTACTAGCATTTTTTTGCTCTCAATAACCAAGGGAATCTTCATATTGTTCTTAACTCCATTGATAGAAGGTTTATGATTAGTGTCTATGTAATCTATGATGAATGTTCTTTTCGTTGTGATAGCTAATAGCCACTACTGCTCATGGCATTTTCTCTTTAATCATCACTTGAATCTTCACCTCTGCCTTACTAGGCTATGACAGTGTTAAACCTATTCCTAATGACTTCTCACTGTAAGAATTACAAATCCCCTGGGTAACTTTCATTGTTAAGTAATAACTTGGAGATAAACTTATTTTCTTTATATTTTCAGTAAAATCTGTATTACATGATTTTTAGGAAATCATCCTTTTTGTAAAAGTGATTATACATTATTGGCAAGGCCTGTACTGGATAGTGCAGATTCAAATAAGCAACAGTAACTATCAGTGCTGATTTTTTTCATCGACTTGATCTTATCTTTCATTTTTGTCAGAAGAGAAAGCCTGAACAAAACACAATTTCTTATTCTCAGAAAAGTATGACGAATGACCAGCACATATGAGAAATTCCAGGAAAATTTTCTTAATGATGATCTAATGTAATCACTCTGAAATAACAATGCATAGTTTCTTCGCATCTAGACATTTAAAGAAAAATTCCTCTATCACATAAATCCCAGGAAAATGTGCCTTTGTCTCTATGAAAAGAAAGTTCAGACCTTACAGAACTTTCTGAGGCAACTTTCTATCCTTACGCGTACATTTCGTTTAGTTGCTTTTATTTTGCAAATAATCAAAAATAGAATGTAATGTTTCAATCCTTGCTTTCTGGGTGTAAAAACACAGTGCCTAGGCCATGCTGGCTGTTAAAATAATGTCAGAATTGAACCACAGAGCAAAAATAGAAGTGGCAATAATAAAGACCTGATGTTATAATTTGATGCTGCTCTCAATAAAGAGTGGCACTCAATAAAAGCCGGTGCAGTGGAAGTCTGTACTATTTTCACATAAGTAGCCTAAAGTGGGCATTGTTTGGTTTTGGTTTTGTTTTAAACACTTTGTTGGCAAGTAAATAAATTTGAATGTATTGGATTGAGTTTCCAGATGATGATCAACATTTTTTTTTTATTTTTAACTGACTGTAACCTTGGTTTGCACTTTTAAAGTATTTATTTAATAATTTTTTTTTTTTTAACTAAATGAAGGATCAATGCCAACGGCCGGCAATGACATTAAATTGTTCTCGTTTAAAAGCAAAGTATAGCTTTTAAACTTACTGCTGCATGCACCTGTTAAAACAATGAGTCATCGGAATAAACAGTCACACAATCTTAATTTTTGTGCACTACACCCCTGAAATAACCAATATTTTAATCTATTTTATGTTTTCAAACTGCATACAAATGCAGACTACATTTGTAATATGTATGTTAAATATTTTAAATAAAACAGTCTTTAAAATGCTGAATACATAATCTAGTCTTTTTATCATGTTATTGAACATTTAGAAATAATACATTTCTTAAGTATTAGCTACACCGAAATAATTGACAGAATATTTTTGCTTATTACGAACAAAATCAGGGGCCTACAGACACAGAGAACTGAGAGCATGGCATTCAGGGCACTTAAACTACTTGGTTGCTTTCTAAGTTCTCACTCAATTACTATATCTGTGTTCCCAAATCCTTCCATAATACAGCACTAGCCTTGTAGTCTTTAGTATTAGCAGATATTATTCTTTCCTAACCAATTTTTACTTATATATATTGGAAGGAGTTAAAGAGCAACACAGTTTACTGTCCTTATCAGTTTTCCCACCTTCACATAAACACATTCAAAGCGAAAATAATTTCTTCCTGCCTGTGAAACTGAAACCAAAAGTAATTAAAGCCTGACTTTTTCTACCCAAAAGATATTGACAGCACTTCTATTTTGAACTTTAATTCCACTGGAGGAGCTAAAAATAATCTTTATGAATATCAGCATTTTAAATGAAATGCAGCTTAAAGTGAGCTCAGCTACGAGGACACATCCTGCCCATCCCACTTGCTGCCCACTGCCCACTCAGTGAATAACCACAATCCTTAGAAATCAGCCATACTTTTAACTATGCTTCTATGTCACCCCCATTTTCAGATTGGGTTTGCACAACAGCATCAGAGCATAATTATCATATACTCAAGGCGGACAGGGAAGAGACAACTTTACACGGCTGCAGAATTTTCAGTACTCATGTGGCACACGAAAAGTAACAAAGAGTTTCATCAAGCTTTGTAACGGCTATGCTTAAAGTAAAATTCAGGGAATTGTTAATAAGTAGCAGTTATGCAGCACTGAGAAGTAACTGGAATCCCAAATTGTTTTAAGCACGAGTTATCTATTTTCACGCTAAAATGGAGACACAACCAGCCACGAGAACTACATAGCACAGCGTCTCCTACCCCGAGCACGACCACCCATCACCGGGTGCAGCCCCTTTCCCCGGGGTGCTGCTCCCCACCCAGTCGGTGCTGCACGACCTCAAGGTGCAGCCCAGGGACGCGGGCTCGGTGCGTCAGCACAAGCCACAGGCAAGAACCTCTGCACCCACCCCGCAAGTCAGTCCAGCGAGTTGATCCAGCTGAAAATTTAACATGCAGTTTGACGGATTCTTTTTTCTTTTCTGAACAGAGCCAAGTCATTGCTGCAACCATCCCCCCACATCTACCCAGCTTTTTCTTCAGTCTCCCTTCAACCACGCCATATATTCCTGCTCCTTTACCTGAAGCGGCACCTCTTGGACTGCAATCGGAGTCAGGCAGAAAACTGCCAGAAAACTGTTTCTACAGAAGCAGCGGACAGCCTTCAGCTACACAGGCTTCCTTAAACGACATTCACCTGACCAGGCGATACAAGTCAGCCTCGGTGCAAAGGAAGGGGGAAGAACAAGTAGCTTGCTGGAGCAGGCAATGGTGGCAAGCAAGGCCCCCAGCACTTAAATTAGCTTCAGCTGTAGAGAACAGAGCCCTCAGGCTCCCAGCTGAAAGCAGTCAAGGAACAAATGGCCTCCTCCCTTGATACTTTGTATGTTTCAAAACTAACTTTTAAACATCACACCACTCAAGGAAACATTAAGGCGGAGAGGACAACTGACACAAACACTGTCGGGACACATCAATTTCTTCCCCCAGTCTCACGGCTTGCTCACTGAGGCAGTTCTCTGGACATCAGTTGGTGGCTCAGCAACCCCAATGACCTTCCACACCTGCTTCGGCATCCTGGCAAATATGCACATGGCCATCCACAGAACCAGGCTGAGGAACTGATTCAACCAAATAAACATTTTTCGAGGCAGAGTTTTTGTTTAGTCGTTGCTATTATGCCAGATGGATTTTCCAACCCTCTTAACACGTGGCCAAGCTGCCATTGTGGCTCAACAGAAGGAACAGCTCAGTGGTCAGAGGAAGGACCCGCTGCAGTCAATTTAAAAGCACTGCCGCTCAAATACCCTCTGAGATTTAACGTAAAATGAAGTAAAACACAACAATTATTGTTTAAAAACATAACTTGATCAGCTGCTCTCACTCAGATAACAAACCTTCACTACACCAGAGTAGCTCAGTGCTGTGCCGAAACACTTTATACTTCAACAGCACGATACCTTAACAACACTCGCCTACAGGGAAGGCCTGTAATGAATGAAAAGTTGGGTATTGTCTTGCATTAGGTTCAGAAGACAGCAGAAAAAGGAGAAAAACCCCTCAGTGCTAAGGAGGTCACATTTAAGTATATTTAACTTCACTGACTAAATTAACCCAACTAGCCTTTCTGTACCTCTTTGTAGAGAAAGAGGATGAAGTCTGATGACCTTCTAGAGGAATTTAACTTAGATGGTCTGAACAGCCTTCTGGATGACTCTCATCACTGATTAGAGATGATTTCAAAGATAACACTGCGTCACTGCATGCTAGTTAAATACCCCTCTGCAGTTAGCCCCACCGAAACCAAACCAAACCAAAACCCAACATAGAAGGGAGACAGGTCTGTTTGCGGCTTGTACTTGCAGCATAGCTTCTCTCTATTAAGATCCAATCAGCCTGCTCTACTTTATTCTAAGATGTTCTGACAATATTTACTTGGGGAAATTTAAAAAAAAAAAAAGAAAAGAAAAAAAAGTCTTAATTCTGCTTGTGCTTTGGCTCAGGGATGCAAACTTCATCAGGAGATGAGCAAAGGATTAGCAATCATCTCTGAAATACTCAGACTGAGTGATACGCTCAGTGCTAGACTAACTATGACAGAGGAAAGAATTACATTTTTCAAGACAGCATTCAGGTGTCCTAATGATGAGATCTTCCGTTTTTCCCCAACAACCCCTGCCTACCCATCTTTCTACAAAAGATAAGGCAGTTCTAGCAGGATATGCCTTTCTTCCAGTACATAACAAAGTTCCAGTTTCTTGCTCAGAAAAATAAAAATCATCCTTACTTTACAATCAATAGATAAGTGATTCCACACTGAAAGTGCCCTTTTCTGAAGAAATAAAATGGAAAAAGATTTTTCTGGTGGTTTGACTGAAAACAAGACAGAGAGGTATTGGAAAGACACTGGGAAGGTAGAGCTCAAACATTTGACAAAAGGAAGAAAAGAATGAAGAGGTAGCACTGATTTAGTGAAAAGTATAGCATAAAATTATCATATGGTTCCACAGTCCGATCACTACTTTCTTCTTCCCCTTCTTGTAATTTACTGCATCTCAGTATGCTTTAAGACTTTATTTAGCATATAAAGATATAAAATCCCTTCCCCCAAATTAATCACTTCTACTCATATCTTCATTCAAGCTTCATAAACAAGTATACCAAAGAAAAATAAAAAGACATCAAATAAAGCATTGTTATACTAATGTAAAGAATAAAACCATAGAGATAGATATAGGTTAGAATAATGACTCTTATTAATTCCCATTATTTATGAAAACATCTGTCATGAACAAGTAAAAAAGCCAAAAGACATATGTCATAATAAAGCAAATTATTTTGTGTGCATGTAAGGAATCAGTTTTGTTACAATTAATAGCTTTGATTAGAGATACATACGTTCAAGTGCAGAGGATTAAATTCTTTACAATAAACTAAGTTATAATTACTTGAGTAAGGACTTGAATGTTGAATAATTCAATTAATATTGAATATATTCAAATAACACACAGCAATAAAGGAACTTCCCATTTTACAGACCAATACCAGTAAAAAATTATTAACTAAGATCTTCACTTGCACAGGAAAAAAATTATCTCACACTATAAATTAACTGACAGCTGTCCATCATTCATTGCTTTTTCATGAGTATCCAAAGGTATGAAGAACTAGAGCACAACAAACAGTTTTATCTGGATAAATAGGGGAAAGTAACAGGAATAAATCAGTAACAGTAAAGTTTCCTCTGTCACTGGCTGGATCAAGCCCTAACGCTCATGGGGACAGAAACCATATGACCTCACAGTGCTATTCTATCTCCTCACCAAACCCATGGTTTGCTGCTAATGGCAGCAGAGATAACATCTAAAACACCATCTTATTCAATATGCTCGTTCTGCATTGTACCAGTTTCAGGGCAAAACTGAACTTGAAACTGATCCTTCTAATGAACTGGTTTTAAATATAAGGTGTTTTAATGATTTGTCTCCATAAGCAATTTAAAAAACAAAAAATCCAACAAAAGACAAACAATTCTGCTATTAAACCTTTACCTAGAAGAAAGTAGAGAAGCATGGCAAGTTTGCATACAAGTATCACACCTGTATCCTGCTGATGAAAAAAGAAGCACGATTCCATCTTTGTCTGGTTTTAAAGCTTTGTGAAGTAGCAACCCTTCACGTCCACTGGGTTTCTGTAGTCACGGACACAAGCTGTCAAATCAACAACTGCTTGATGCACCAGCTTCCATGTTTTAAGACTCCTACAATGTTACATCTCAAAGAAGCATCCTTAAATACAGTTATTTCCATCTTCTCATTCAGAACCTAATATTACATTCTTGGGCAGCTTAAATAAATAAGCACAAATCTCAGGAGATCTGAAAAACAAATCAATTAAGGAGCAGCCCTGATACAAGAGAGATGCCTCTAACACGAGTGAAATAGAATCTAACACACTGATGGGTCTTTTGAAACAAGATGCTACCTTATTTGCCACTGGCACCTGTGAAAAAATTCTTTGTTGTTATAGATCATCATTCCTTGATGACCTGGGTAAAAATACAGCTTTCTCCAATATTAATTCTCTGGAATTCATACCTTTCAAAAGTCATATGATAAGAAACTTGTCCAAGACTTCTGTATCACATGGTCTTATGAATGTTTTTTCCAAATTAACATGAAATAGACATCGTGTCCTTTGCACTCCAATTCAACACCTACCTTTTTGTACAACCAAATCAAAACACTAAGCATATGAACCAGACAAAGGAAAAAATAAATTTGAAAACAATTTGTAAACTGGGCTTTGACCTTCTCTAATCAAGTACGTACACTATAAACAACCTGATGTACACTGACAGTTCAAATTTTAACTTTGAAACTTCTGACCTTACTATATCATAAGTGAAAATTGATTGACTCCTCTAAAACTGCACTAATTTAAAACTTCCATTGCCCTTGGGAATGTCTGGACATCTAGTTATCCAGCTACAAAGGACAGTGGTGAGGTGTTCCCATGGTCACCTCGGGTCTTGCAGGGAAAGAGGCTCTACAGCGTCACTTTCAGGAAGCATTAGAAATTGTTTAGCTGGAAATGCTCATTCAACTGACTGTCGAGTTGCTTTGAATACATCTATTTAGAACAGCTATACTTATGATCTAATTCCACACAGAAGCAGACTAAGAACAAAAGCTCAAAATTCTCAGTCTGATGTAAACATCATTGGTTTTACTAGATGAGCTTTCTTTCTGTTTCTTTGTTCTCAGAAAGCATTGTTCATCAAAGATCAAGTTTGGTCCTTATCTGTGTCTCAAACAAGCAAGAAAACGTGCCAGCCTCGAAAACATGAGGGGCCATCTAAGAGCTACAGTCTAGAGTTACTGTATGGCAAAAAGCCTACAGCAAAAAAAACCTCAGATTCTTTTCTCTTTGAGGAAGTTTTCCACCAATAGTCCTCATTTTAGAAAGATCATACTTCAATATAATCTACTATGGTTTATACTTACACTCACTAAATACTATTAATTTCAAATCATGAGATTAATTTCTACAGTTATGATTACAAACGCTATTACAGTTTGGTTTATTCTGTGGCCATATTCCTCTCTCTAAGTTTTCTAGACTAGGATTCTACTCACACAAGTCAGTCGGCTAGACCTTACTCTGGCATACAGACCTTCAGCACGTGAAGTCTCCACTGAAGACTTTGCAGGTATCTAGAGCGTACACTGCTGTTGGCTTTAGATTTCACTCAGAGTTGGAGTTTCTGTTTTGTTTGATCATATATGCTAAAAACCTCTTCTTGAAAATTAAAATCCAAGTTAATACAGTGTTCAGTAACTGCAATGTATTCAGTGGTTATGACTCAGAAGAGACGTGTACAAACACCTTAAACTCTACCATTTGAAGAAGACCCCAGCGAGTGTTTAGAAACATTGTCTGAAGAGAAATGATGAAAGTTCAGCCCGAGGAACAATTCTGCTAACACGAGTGAGAGACCTGGCAATCACACCACACTCCCGCTTACGCCATGCCCTGCCAGGACCAACAGCAACATGCACAGCATCGCTCTTCCCACAGCTGCCGTCACCCCAGCCTGCAGCCGCGACCCTCCGGCAGACGTGCGCAGGGAATGAAGGTGGGCTCTGAACATCTGGGCAGCTCAGGTCATGGAGCTGGCGTTTCATAACCGAGGCTGAAATCTGCCTTGGTCCCAACAAAACCAGCCATGAAAGCTCCCAACAATTATCGCTGTGTCACGTTTCCCATTTCTCCCCTCTACAGTAAGATATCACGGACCCGTGATAGAGATCAGGGTGCTGAACTGGATGGGTCTTTTTGTGCCAGTACGTATAGTCTTACATTCTTATCACTTCTTAGAGACACAATCCCAGGTCCGTTAGTTTTAACCTTGTAAGTGACCTAGCCACTAAAATATGACAGAAGAGTCACACTGTGCTAGCACGAGCTATATTTTGTACATATAACTGGGGAAAATCAGGTGCTGAAATCAAAACACAACAAATGAGCCTGATTTAGCAACTCACCAAACCATAATCCAGCTAACTTTCCCAAAGCTACTTTGAATGCTTTTGTACTTCTCATATACCTACTTTGTTACTGGTAACAAAAATGCTACCAATAGACAGATGATGTTTAATCGAAGAACTGTGATTTATGCAAAGAACTTTTACAGACTTCTGAATGCCCACTGAACACAACATTCAACACATCACAGTGTCAAGGAAGTGCTTTGGAGATATTCACTACAGATAGATAGATAGATAGATTGATTCATTTCAACACTCTTAAGAAGGTACCTCAATGGTTCCCCTATATACGTACTTTAAAAATGTACATTTAACATTTTTCTGGGATAAATACATCACAACATACTTCCCATAACTTGCTTTAAACTGGGGCATCTTCAGATTAAAGCCAAATTTTATTATTCCCCAAACCAAGAAAGGTCCATAAACCAGCGTTTTACAGGAAGTGGAGATGCTTACGGGGGTATTTAAATGTCTTTACAAAATGAAAATCACAAGGTCACTTCTGAAAAACAGAAAAAGAAAAAAGTACATCTGCTTCCTTCCCTGTTCAATCAAGATGCTCGAAAAAAGCCTGGGTTTTGATTTTTCAGATGCTACTATGACAGTAAGCAAAGACTGAACATTAAGGCTGAATCTACTTAAAAGCTGTGAAACTTTCAGAAACTGTGGGGGCAGAAGAGTCGGAGAGGCACAGCTACAAATGTGGTTAGGCCACTTAAAACACATGCCTTATCTTTCCCCACAAAAAAAAAATGAAGCAAACAAACCATCAGACACAACATAGCCAAGCAGGAAGATCTGATCAGAGCTGTGCTAATTTATTTTATGCAGTGCGATTATAAAATGTGAAGCCTCACTGAAGAATCACAACAAAACTGATAGTTACAGTAGTTACTTTGTTTGTAATTCAACAAAACAAATATATAGTTAAAAGATACTCAGTAAATAGTTACTTTATCGTGCATTTCACGCTAGCTAAGTGGCTTCAAAACCATTAAAAAATGCAAGTCTATGGTTAAAAAATTTTTTTTATCCATATCCATTCTATGCATTCATACATATTCATAGATTCCTTGAAAAAGATCTACAGCAGGTCACCTTTAAGGGACACATCTAAATCTTATGAGGATTTTTATGAAAACAGTAAATATTCTTGCCTTTATAGTGTAATGAACCAGTAACACGCCAATTTTCTTTTCCTCTAACTAATACGGAGAGAAGTTCAAAGAAACTATTTCAAAGAACACAAAATTTTTGTGTGCAAATACTAAAGGCCCACCAAAAATTAGAAAAATAAAAGCTCTTCTTAGAGAGATACTATGGCTTTGGAGAATACATTTGGTAACGAAAAATACAGAACTTTCATTTTTAAGATGTTTTCTGGACTAACGATATACTGTCAGAGAAAGCACATGGTATGTTTAATATAAAAATTATTAACGTTTTACTCAAAAAAAAGCCACCCAACTACCCTGTATTTATTGATAAATAAGGATATCACATGCCATCCAAAACCTCAAAGGCACAGAATAAGTTAACTTCTGCGTCCCTTTTCACCTTGCAAATACAGTCTGTGGAGCTCATGCTTCCAACAGATACCCAAAAATAATACATTGCCCTGTAACACCAGATTTAGAGTTTATTACCGAAGAGTGGCATTATAGGCCCGCATATCAGTTATGTCCAACAGATCTGCATACTCAGCTATCGCACATTTAAGATGTCATTCTGTTGTCAAAGTTTTATATCAAACACAGTCTTTGCAAGCATGAAGAATTCACCAGAGAGTGATGAAACCATAACTATTAGTAACTTGTTTTTTCTGTCACATTGGCACAGCTCAGATACGCTGCAGCAGTCAGGAAGAAATGAAGCTGCACGTACTGAGACGTTGAAGAGGGACACGGCATGGCTGACACCGTTCCAGCTGCACCAACCTTCCTGAGGAACAAGGGGCTGTGGCATGTCTCATTAAGTCCTTTGTGTCCAACAATTTATCCTCATTCAAGAGGTACTGAACGTAGGCATAGTGGAAGGAACCTTCTGCGATCGTGTAGTGTTGTAAGGTGGAAGTAATTATTCCGTAACTGTAAATGTGACTGGCAATACATTAGCTGATCTTCAATTGACCAAAAAAACTCAAGAAATAAAATCACAGGCTGCTGTGAAAGACAGAGACTGTGACGGTAAGAACCACCAGACCCTCACATGCTTTGTGGATTGAGCATCTCTCTCCCTCTTCCACTTCCTCTCCCTCCCATCCTTTGTTTCCCTGATGGACAAGGGCAAGTCAAAGCAAGTTACATTGGAAAAAAAAATAAATCTATTTTCTTAATATACCTATGACATATACATGTATGTACATAAGAGTTTTGTGCATAAAAACTGCTACCACATCTCCTTATCTGTGAACTACCTGTGATCGAACACAGGACCCAGGCAGAATTCCACTCCCTTGGCCACGGGTGTCTGATCTCCAGGAGCAGCTCCTGGGATCAGCCCCTAGAGCCCTGCCAGGCCGGCGGCACCGCAGAGGGCAGGCAGGGCATGCCGGAGGAGCTGCCGGGGACCCAGGCATTCCTCCAGCAGCAGCGGCAGAAGATGGGACACCAGACCTCCTGGGTTCTGTCTACTGCTCTGGGAGATGACAGGAGATGAGAGGTAACTCAAGCTGGAGAAAAGCAGCGTGGCAAGGGACATGGAAAAGAGCCGAGTTTCTTGCACTAAATGTGGTGGCTCCATTCCTGCAGTGCTCTTGCATTCACGCTCTGGTTTAACAAAGTGAAAGTCACCAACGGGGGATGAACAGCTAATCCCCAACCCTATTTTAAGTCAGATGTACAGTTCCTAAGGGGTGGATGCAACGTACACAAGTTTGATGCAAATTTCTAGGCTTGTTTAATTGGCTAGGGTTAGTCAAGCAAGTCTCAGTCTTTTACCTCTTCTGAGACAAGCAATAACATTTGCGCCACTTGTCACCAGAACAAAATCGGAAAGATTCAGGCGTTACAGCTTAATGACGGTAAGACCCCCTTTATGAACACCTGTCACTTAAGTTTAACCAAGATCTTAGGAATCAGCACATCGGAAAAGAGCAGCAGAAGACAGATCCCCAAGATATTGTGGACTTCCTGCAAGACAGGTTGAATAAAACCAACCCATTTCACTGGGGAACAAAATGGCTATTGCCCCAACAGGCAATTCTAATTTTTGTTAACAGCAATTTTTCACCAAATAGCCGTAAGAAATTACAACAAACTCCAAGTTGTGTATTGCAGATAATGGATTTACCCTTTCAGTTAACTTAAGCAAAACAAACATTGAAACTTTACAGTCAACACACACAAAACAGGATGAAGATCTGATCACTGCAGTGTTACTAGGGCTGTGAGACAAACTTTGGTTTTAAGTGGGTAATTCCCACGCAATATCAAATTTTCAACTAAATGACAGCATTTCTCCTTCAGTTTTCTATACTCTATCATTTAGAAAAAAACAGCACAGTAGCTGAAGAACAGCCCCCAAGATCACTTTTTTTGACTTGTGGCCACAACTGTATACACAAAGTTTAGATTTTCATGGAACACGTGTCTTTGGGTCTTACTTATTAGGTGATCAAACTTGACGTACAGCCTAATGCAAGGCCATAGAAGTTCAGCCAGATGCTCCTGAAATTAGCTTCAGTTTGTAATTTCATTGTATGTGTATAATTTAATGTCAAAGGCTTTAGTTCTAAAAATAAAACCAAAAATACTGAATCATCATTCCAAACGAAGTATCACCTTGAGAATACTAGACATCTGGATGAAAAAAATGCATATGTATTTTGCAAGGCACTTGAAAAATTTTTTAAAACGAGACATTTTCCACTCTATAAAACATATACTAAACATACAAAAATGTATAATTTTGGAGTACAGTACTTTAAATACGCTAACATGTAATATTTTAATGGAAATCGATTGAGCCACCTTAAAATGCTAGGTTTGCGAGCCATGTCAAGGTGAAACACCGAGTGAAGAAAAGACACTGATGCACAGGTGCTCTTGCACTTGCTCTTGACTGTAGAGAGAGCAAACACAGTCTGCTTCCAGACAAACCTTCTAAACGAGATGGGTGCCCTACTCCTAATTACTCCAGTGCAGATGATGAGAATAAGCAACAGTCTTCCAATGGGAGGGAGTCGGTCAGCAAAGCAAAGCAAACTTGTCACAGTGTGAAAGACTGCAGCCCTACCATTTGCCCAAGCAGATGCACAAAGGACTTTCCAAAAGCCACAGTAACGCGGACGGCAGCAGGCACCCACAAAGACGCCATAAAATGTCAACACCTATTGAAACAAATTTGGCAGACACCACCGCCCGCCCCCCCCCAATGGCACCTTTTCTTACGTTTTCCTTTACCTGCCTTGTTCACCAGTTTCTCCATGTCTGTCCACCTCACTAACATGTTGCCACTTGAAGAATCAAACTCACTAACAGAAAAACTATACTATTCACCTCATCCATAGAGGTTGGCAACATTACTGCTTGCTTCACTTCCCATCTAGCAAAAACTCTTCAACATTTTTCAATAAAAGTTTCTTATTTTCTTCAGATCTTCTACCCCCTCAAAAAAAGCAGTTAATCATTACCACAACATCTAAAATGCTCGGGAACAAATGACATACAGGATATACCGCCAGCCCAACAAAGTCACCCTTTCAGCCCGTTAGAGTATTTGAAGTTTTCAATTCTTGAATTCCAGATCACTGTCCGTCTGTTCAGCTCCCTCTCTCCGCAGATGATATCCAGAGTAAAAACAAAAATCATCCCACAAATAACAAGCAAATCCACAAAGGGTTTTTTTCCTTAAAAAAAAAAAAGGGGGGGGAGACTTACCTCCATTTTTATTGTTTACAAGAGGATTTCTCATTTGTGTTTTGGAAGAACCATGACACGTATCAGCAGAAGTAGTTGGCATTCATACTTAGTCTAACAATCTCAAATAGATTATAGACTTGTTTTGACCAAGACACAACATCAAGATTCAGAAGGAAAAATGGTGGTATAACAAATGGCGCTGGATTTCAATCACCAGATTCAAAGAATATTGTATGGCATGTATCACAAAGAAAATATCCATGAAACAGAAGTAAGTCCCCAGTCAATAACACAGGCAGTTTACAGAAGGCTTTAAACTACCTAATATTCAACATCTCAGGTCAACTTGCAGTTAGTACTTCCCAAACTAGTGTTTGCTATATTTAAATTATTTATTATTTTACTATTTTCCACACATGTCTATAAATTTCATTACAGAACAAAACTTGTCAAAAAATGAACAGCAATTTAGAAAAAAAAAATTGCAAAAGAGACAGCTTGACCACATCCGAGTCCAAAAGTATTAACAATTTCAGCATCTCGAATAAGCTTTGCATTCACACAATTAAAGAACGCATCTGATTTTTAAAATAAAAAAGCAGATTATCACTTTTTTCACCCAATGGACATAATGCCTCTCCTGTCCAGTGAGGACAGCCATGCTCAACAGACTACTGAGCCTTTCGCACAAGTCAACATTTCAAACACAACTTACGGCAACCAAGAAGTGTAATGAGCAGTGGTCACTCTTAACCTCAGTCCAGTGTCCAGCAAACAGAATTTTTCTGGTCATTTTTTGTGCCTATCAAAACCGATATCTCGTTGCCCATCTTTGATCAAATACAGCGACATACAAAGAGCAAGTATCTGCCACAGCACAGTCTATGGAACCAACTCCACAAACCTGACAGAACTTTTTCCGAAGTCAAAGCAAGTTATTGGCAATCCTTTCACACGTAGAGCGGTCCCCAAATTTCTCTCCTACTTCCAGGGATGATCCCTTCAAGACTGGCTCAAGCCACATTATGAGGATGGGGAAACTTGCCAAAGCAATTAACCATGATTTATCTGCCTTGGGAATACAGGCCTTCAGTCTCCTAGTCTATCAGTTCAGCACCTCCGCTCGGCAGCCAACTTGCTTAAAATACAAGCCCACCCGGGGCACCTGTCACTGGCTTATACGAGTCTGTTCACCCACGGCAGCACAGATCTAACTCCATTAACGGGAGATGCACGTGCACCAACAGCACAGCAAGACATCTTCTTCTGTCAGGTGTCCTGAAGGCCGTCTGTCTGCCTCCCTTTGACCTTAGCCTTCCAGCCTCTAGATACAAACATTTTCTACAGAGTACTGCCTGGATGCACATTAACTCTGAGATACAAGCGCTTTTGGTTTTGGGTGGCCAGTTCTTTACCCAAAAGACAAGAATGGCTCCAAAACAAGAACGGCTTTTCACTTCCAGGGATGACTTCTCGTCAAAATAAAAACAAGGAAGTTAAATCCAAGAGAACCATAATGCTCTTCAATTAAGGGCAAGGATGTGAAATCGCCGCACATGAGGCAGGAAATTCAAAGTTGGGCTGACACCTCGTTCCCTTCTGCACCCCTAACCTTCCCCTCCCACCAGCACACCCTTTGGCCACCTCCCGAGGGACGAGCGGAGGATGGCGTGTCAGAGCCTTAACTTCGGATCTTCCCGGCTTCCCTCGCAGCCTCCACCGCGCCGTCAGGGCACGGCGAGCCCAGGAGTTTAAATTCTTTGCATTTCGCACCAGCGCGGCTTGCCGCACGGCCCCGGCGCAGGCTGGGGGCGCGGGCGCAGCGCCCGACGCGGGGGGAAGCCCCTCCGCTGCGCTCCGCGCTGCCCTGCCCTGCCCCCCCCGGGACACACGCAGTAACTCGGCTCCGCACGCATTTCTGCGCCCCGGCGTGCTCACTCCGGAGCGAGCCGCTGTCAGCGCCGCTCCCCCCCCCAGCACCCCCCACCCCTTCTCCTGCGGGA
>Ga0065711_1030339_pt1 | contig 32808 bp, 12 predicted proteins | sample Hoacrofraction12_FD_59098 | JGI IMG/M metagenome (GOLD analysis project Ga0065711, IMG submission 59098) | Hoatzin crop microbial communities from Cojedes, Venezuela - Epithelial fraction 12 v2 (version 2) | ecosystem: Host-associated > Birds > Digestive system > Esophagus > Crop | place...
AGGCACAACCTGAAGCACAGAAAGTTCCATCTAAACATGAGGAAGAACTTCTTCCCTCTGAGGGTGACGGAGCACTGGAACAGGCTGCCCAGGGAGGTTGTGGAGTCTCCTTCTCTGGAGATATTCAAGATCCGCCTGGACGCGGTCCTCTGCAGCCTACTGTAGGCGACCCTGCTTCGGTAGAAGGGTTGGACTAGATGACTCACAGAGGTCCTTTCCAACCCTGAACATTCTGTGATTCTGTGATTCTGTGATTCTGTGTGATTCTGTGATTTTGTGATATTCTAAGCAATATATTCCAAACTGGTACATATGCCTCAAAGAGGATCAAATTAGGATACGTTTATCATTGCACAGTAGGTTTGTTAACAAATTGGCTTACACTAAGGACTGCTTATCTGAAGAAAAAGAATACAAAAGTCAAGGTCATGCACTTGGAGGTAACAACAATTTCTGCGACAATCTGTGAGCTCATCGGTTTTAAGCATATGAAGAAACAGAAAGACGTTAGCATTTATTTAAACAGTAAACGAGTAAAAGTCATATTACTGCCTATGAAAGAAAGCGAATTAAAACCTAGCATATGTTAAAACATATTCCTACATTTTTAATAATTCTTATTAATCTGCAAAACAGTGGTGAGATCTTATCTGGGAAAGAATTCTGAACCCGTATTCCAAGAACATAAATTTAGAAAAAATTAATTCATTCTTCTAGTATGGCCTTGAAAATAACGTGTTCTTTGTGGACAATAAAAATAGACAGTCTGTCTAACACGAGAATGCTAAAAAGAAACTTTCTTCCTCTGCCTAAGAAACGAAGGCTGTATTCTGTAAATACACTAAATACAATATATGTCAAACACCAGTGAGCAAAAAGAACTCTTTAAGCTATAATAGCAATAGATAGCCATAAATTGGCCATGAGTAGGTTAGGAAATCTTATGACGGCAGCCCTGCAGGAAGGGGGCTTCAGAGGAGAACTCCCAGACAAGTAGCCAGGATAGAAACAAATAAAAGAGCTAACTTAAAGTGACGCTCTGTGGGTTTATGAAAGGCATTATCCAGCATGATTTCAAGCAGTATCAGGATGACAGTCGTCAGGAACTCCTAGTGCACTGACATCAATTCCCTAGGTTTTCTTCATTCATGTGCTTTCATGTTAAATGTAGAAAACATATTCAAATCCACATTGCAGCAGAATAATACGTCTGCACATGTCTTCATGAAGAGGCTGTATGTAGGGTTACATAGTACGTCAAACTGTAAATTATTTTTGCCCCATTTTATGAGCTTAATGTTTCATTTTTAGTTGCTGTGTTCATTTGATATCAAAGTAAATATGGGCACTAAAGCCTTTCAGAACTACAACAGCCTGATGTTTCATTATTTTTAATTAGCGAGTTTCTTTACTTTCATGACTGTCCATAACTTTTATTTCTGTTAATGGGAATCCTGCCTGTACACTGATCTGAGAACAGACCCCTCAGATATCATGTAAATAGCTTCACGGTTGACTGGCCATTGCTGACCAACTGAGCAAACTGATATCCTCATGCACTACTTGTCAGAAATTGTAGCTAGACTAGAAAAAATATTTTATGGGTTCTGAAGGTCAGGGTAAGAGGAAATAGTTTATATTAGGGTAAAGTTACTACGGAGGCGTTAGTTCAGTTCATCCTAAGCTAATGATTGCACTTAGCCATTCAAAAGCTGTTCGGATTGCACAACCTTTCACCCACCCTAGGTAACACAGAAAGTGGGATTCAGTCCCAAACAGAATTTATCTGTCTTGTGCAGGCTAGTTAACCTGGATCCATCCACAAGCAAGGAGCAAAACCACAGGGAATAGACCTGCGCTTGAAAACACCTGTCTCTTTTCCTGGTAACTGGATGACCAGTACAGTATATCCTTCTTTTAATGACTGAAATTATGAGCTGAATCACACCCAGAGTCTGAAACACTTTGGGGGAATCCTTGAGTCACAAACCAGCTCTCTCTTTTGTAGAATATGCCTGAAAAAGTGTCAGTAAGTCTCATTACCCTTTTTTCTGATTTAAATTATAAAAAATGCATGTAAAACTTCATTTCTGATTACATAGATCATTGCTGAAATAACAATTATTTGTTAGAAGACAGATGATTAATGGAGGAATACCGTTTCTAAACTTCAAAGAATAATTTTAAGAAACTGTTGCTATTCTGAAGCAGGTGTTTTACGTAATTTTAACACAATTATTTACAGTGCAAGTGTTTTACATAGTATTAGTATAATTATTTACAGCTATGGCACTAGAAGTCAGTAATTACCATGGAAATAATCTAGATTTCCCTACAGCAGCCTCACATGATTTCTCACTAATAAACTACTGTGTTCCTTTTTTCCAGGCGGAGTGGAAGCAGTCCCACAGCAGTAAATAATGTTCTTTTCTATTAGTGTTATTATTTTGCTATTTCACAGATACGACACAGCAGCAAACTGAGCAGCAGTTGTGTGAATACTGTTTAAAAAAAAACAAACAGCAAACCTCTAAGCTTGTGATCTAACTGCCCTAGAAGACTGCTCATCATTGCAAGCCTGAATGCACACGTAAGGCTTGTAGTGAAATCTGAGCCTGTAAAATACATGGAGGAAAACAAATTTTGCTGACCTAGAATGTGGGAAATACAGCTTGTTCCATGCGCAGCTGTTGAAATTATGAAAAGAACCACTGCTAAATCTCTGATGCGGCCAGGATACTAGAGCTGAATTTTCAATTTTATCCTTTGTCTGTGTTAAAAATATAAATAAGCAATTAAAAAAGGAACAATAGCTTAGCTGAGAAGGGGAAAGGTTGCACAGTAATTTGCTTTGCTTCCTGGAAAACATAACTGCTTGTGCATATAATATCCAAATTAATTCTTTTTTCATTCTAATGTGATGGGCCCTATTGTTTTTTGATTCATTTACTTCTCACACCTTTCCTTTCTGACTACGGGAAAACTAAAACCAGACAGCTTCATTAAATAAGACCATTGCACTAAAAGCTCAAGTACTCTAAGCCATGGTAAGAGTCCCAATATAAACAGAGTGATCATATGAAAATAGCCCCAGTGGGAGTCAAACTGATATCAGAGCTCTAAATAACACGGGGATAAACATATGCCTGTGACACAAATATATCTAACTTCAAAAAATCGGCTGTGGAGGTGCATTTGGCAGCACAGAGTGACCTCTAATTACAAGTACTTTTCCTCCCCTCCTGGAATTTGAGTGCCTTTATGTTCACACCAAGGGGAATCTAGGGCATGTGTCTGTCTACCTGCATATGTATGTAACATATACTTGTTCTGATATTATTTCTCTAGTGCGATTCAACAGGATTTACTTTCATGTGTATGTGAGTCCCTTTCTCACTTGTTTTCTTTCTCTCAGTCACACAAAGAAATGAAGCTCCAGTGAACTTAGTGACCAGGTGGTTTTTACTCTACTTAGCAGCAACAGCTACAGAGCCTTATTTCGTTTGGGTTTTCTCAGATGCTGCACTTGTTAACACTTGTCAAACACAGGAAAAATAAACCAGCACATTTAATTTCTCTCTCAGTACGAAAGGGAAGTGCAAAGAACCAGCATGTTTCTAACTAGGCAGCAGTAACATGTACAGTGCAAAACATATTTACAACACTTGAAAATTCTGAAAAAAAAGAACACTCCAGCTGAAATTTACTCTTTTCAATGGGTATTTTGATGCATGATTGTCAATATACTAGTGAGAAGAAGTAGGATTACCCGACCAGGATCCATTTACAACAAAGCAACAAAATAATGCATGTTTAGAAAAGATGTAGAGTTTGTTTTTGGAGAAAAGTATATCACTCGACAGCCACCAAAGCCGAGTTAGTAAATCTTTTCTTAGATGCAAAATTAGTGTCAAATTGCTAAGGCCATAAACTACGTCAGCAGAAGTCACCCTCATTAATTTGATGGGCAAAGGTAGGATTTTCAAACAGCAGGCTTCTCATTCTAGGTTTTATTTTAATCAGCTAAATAATGAGATGGGGATAGAGTTGCTTAACCAGGCCATGGGAAGAAGAAAGCAGAATCATCTTAAAACACCAATCCTGGATTTAATAGCCTACAACAAAACCCTAAGCAGGTCAGCTTCATGGTTCAGCAATTCCTAAAAGCCCTGTCTACTTCTCAACAGCTTATCAGTGGCCAGTGTATAAGATCTCCCAATGAGATCTGATTTACAGCACTAAAGGGTTTTGCTGCAAAACTGAAGGGCAAGAACAGTACACTGTTTTTTGTACATCCTGTCTGTGCACACATATATTAAAAAAAATCCAAACACTCAGAAACTAATTTGGCCCCCACAGTAAGGCTCTCTCACATTTTTCATTGACATAAACAGGTCACAAAGCCTGCAAAAGCTTACGTGGAACTCAGCAGCAATCTGGTTTGTTTTTTCTGGGTCAAAGTCAGAGTTTATCTTGTTAAGCTATCTAATTGAACACAGCACATGTGATACAACAGGACTAAGTGTTTTAAATGAGGAGGCAGTGGGAAGGGGTGGTGCGTTTAATTTGTGTGCGCTGAGAGGGTGCAGCTTCCTGGAAATACCTAAATTATCTTTGAAATAGCTATTTTTGTGGCTGGAGAAAAAAGATGTCCAACTTCTATGATACATTTTCTGTACACACACACACCGAGTAAAAAGCTAGTTTGGCATGTTACGATTGTGAGGTGGTATTTCACATTAAGCAAAATGAACATGTCCTCATCTCCAGTTGCCTGGGGTAAATCTGAAATAATTTTATTGTTATCAGACAAACAATGGCAGATTTACTTTGAGGTAACCAAGATCAAAATCAGACCCCAAATGTCAAGCAAGTTAACCACAAACAGCATGATTTAAACCACAGTTGCACAAACCAGGTCCTATGCAGATCTCAGTAAAAGTGAATTATACATAATAACACTTACAGTTTCCTAGTACTATTAAATTTGCCTTTTTACATAAATGCTTAAGTTATGATAAAAAACAGAGCTGTGTCAGTTCTTTTCAGTCTCAGCACATTTGCTATTAGCATAAGAAATGCTGCTTATGGCAGAGGCAGCCGTGCTTGAAATTTCTGAATTAATGGATTTGATTTCCTCTTGAGACAAACCATCAGCCTTGCAGTAATGGAAATAGATATAGTTGGTAAAACAAATAAAAAGCTGGCATGCAGATAAAATGGGTTTCAGTTTAAAATAGTAATGTTGTAATTGAAGTGAACAATTACAGGGTTGCTCCTAGGCACAAAAGAAATACCATGAAAATGAAGTAATGTTTTTGTGAAGTACAGTCATTTCATGAAAATGTAGAGCTGCAGATGTCATTGTCTGGAAAAAGGAAACCTATAGTTATTCTCCTTAGCTGAGATCCTCTGATAACATTTTGCTAATTTTAAGAATAGTTACTAATATTAAACTTAAATTTCACATGGGGGGAAGGGGAAAGAGAGAGGGATAACAAATTCTTTACAATGGGTACTAAGCCAAAAAGCCTTGCTTGCCTTTCAAGGGATTTTGATTATCAAGGGTCAGAAGTCTGCAGTAAGAATTTTTGGAGGGCAGGGGGAGGGAAATAATTTTCTGTTGGCAGAAGAAAGCTCTCTTGTCTACATCCTTTGTCAGGACTATAACACTGGAAAGCTGGAGTGGGAAGGGAGGAATGCTGGCCATACTGGGTAATCACCAAAGGGAAACGATGAGGTGTGGGAACAGGGGAGGAACACAGATTTCTTTACCAAAGACTTTTTTGTTAACTGGGTCACGCTTCTGACTGGCTTTCAGCTATATACACCGCTGGGGAGAAGTAGGGACTTTCAGTATATGAGAGCCTTTCGTGTTAAAGTGTAAAAGTAAAAGTAATGAAGCACACCGAACGCCACCAATGTAAGTGTCACCTCATATCTGAGAGTGCATTCATTAACTCCATTGCAACAAAATACTCTGCTGTGTCCTATATTTTCTCTTGCTTTGTGTGCGTGACAGAAAACGCTCTCATCGCAATTTTATGTAGAGATCTATTAATTAACAGATCACGATTAGTGACTTGACAGTCAGCAAAGCACACAGCTCTTCTTGCAATGGATAAGCCGCAGAATGCTACCTGGCACAGCAAATTCTGTCCACTTACTACAGTTCTATCACCAAGAGTTTGCATTTACACCATCATGCAAGGCATGGCTGACGGCTCCACAGCTGCATCGCTGATGCACAGTGAACTGGTTTCATAGATGTACTGGCTTTGTGATTGCAGGAGCAAGTTTTTATGTGTTTTTGGTCTCCTGCCCTGTTGGTGTGGATAGCTGTGGGGAGGAAGTAAGGTGCTGGTGGGCAGGCACTGGCCGGGCTGCATCCCAGCCGCCCAGGGTCTGGCAAGCAGACTTCTGCAGGTCTGGGTCACTCACCAAGAGCTGCAGCTGCATCTTCTCCTGCACCCTTTTGTGAGGAGACTCTAAATGTCATGGTTTGTTATCACTTGTTATTTAATTACATTGGCTTCCAGTGTCCTGTGTGGTATTTCACACAGTGAGGCAAAGCTCCTCCATGTAAATAATTTTTTACTGTAATTACTGTATCAGACATGTCTGTACTGCGAGATATAATAGCAGCCTATTTACATATGTCAGTCTAAAGCGCTCACACTGAAATTTTACTGCTTTCTTCACACTCTTGCACTTTCATATATACGCCCACACAGTACAGGTGGATTTCTGAATTGTCAAGTGTTTCTCTTCCATTAGGAGACTTATTTGAAACAAATTAATGCCAAATACCTCATGGTTTAAATGTGCTTATTACTTTATTTGGTGTTTTAAAAGCTCTTCTGAAATGCTTTAAACAAGGTGATGTGCACCCATGGAATTCAATATACACTTAATCTGTGGAGGAAATAAATGTCTGACATAAAGATTTAAATCTGTATTTTCCTCCCTTGACGTGGTGGCTGGTGACACATAAATGTACTTTTTTTTTTTTCCCTTTGACAGAGTAATAAAAATCTCATTATCTCTGAATAGGCAGCAATTTCATTATCTAATCTTTTTACCAAAAGGTTAGTTAATTAATCAGAAACAAATCCTGATTATTATTTCAATAGAATTAGAAAGACAAATCACCAGAGTACGGCTAAATAGGGCAGGCCTGTGGTTTAACCTGCCTCATTTACATCCAAGTACAATGATTGTCAGGAGCTCGCAGTGAGCAAACAGCCCCAAGAACATAAGCCAGCAGATGGTTTTCTCTCGTCGCTAGCCTTTCCTCTCCTCTAATGCCTCTGATCCCATTACCTCACTGAATCCGTTACCAGGGTAACTGTTAAATTGCTGTGAAAGGCATGGTAATAAAGTAACCTGTCACACTGGCAATAAAAGCAGCAGAATTTTCCTGTTCACTGAACTTTTCAGCTCATCAATACTCACTTTATGGAGAAATTCACTACTACACACAGGTCAGCTGCAGGAATTGTTCCATGAGGCTTTTGAAAGCAAACCAAAGTTCATGTAAACATGGGAAAGGTATAATTAAAGACTGGATTCAGAAATGCAGACAGAGATAATGCTTTGCTATTTACTGTATAAGGTTAGTAGGACATTAGAGATATTATCCAAGTTGCTTCTATTTTTAAGCACGCTCTATAAATAACCTTTACTGCAGGCAGGAAGGTGATTAATCCAAAATCGTTTTTATAGTGTTTAAAACCATAACCTCCATTGCACCAGAATGTTTACCTTTAGCAGCTGTACTCTGACCTAGTTGCTAAAGTGGATTTTGTTATCACAGAGTAATCTGATGCCAGAACGATTCATTTAGAAGTGTTTTCCAGCATTGGTCTGTGTTCCATTTTTTTACAGACTTTTGAAGCAAGTTTGATATCTTTAACACGTTTTTGCAAGAAGTGGCTGTTCCCATTAATAAAACCTTACTGAATGTAATCCTAGAGATAAAAAAGCATACAGCCACAGCGCCAGTCCTCCCATCTGAAAACACTTTTCCCAGTTTTCTAATGTGAAAAATCCTACTGCAGTTTTGATCCAAAAGAAGAAAAGCAAGATTTCTTTTTTCTTTTTTTTTTTCCTAGAAATACATGATAAGAGGTTTTTCCATAGGACAGATGCACTGCTTGCCACTGATGAGAGCTGAATTTGAAAATGTCATGTGGAAGAACCCTCCTGATTTCAATTAGTTTCACAAGAAACAGTAAGAACATGAATGAAAAAGAGTGCGTATCTAATCCTTATTATTAGCCATTTGCATACTCTACACTTTCAGCTCCATTTGGTATGCCATTAATTATACAGCAGTAACCTTGGAATATATTGGAGTTTGCTTGTTGAGATAACTTCTCTCTCAGTCTCCTTTTTTTAAAACTTGCTGATGCTTACAGCTTGTTAGAAAAAATTGAAAGCATTTCTTTGACCGACAGCAAGTGTGAACTACAGTATCTACTCCAGCTGCAGGCCACAAAAGAGAAGTGTCTTTAAATAGGAGACACGTTATATAGTCCTGGGAGTCTGGATTTAAAGTAAGGCTTGTTACAGATAAATCTTTGTGGACACTGTCTTCGACTTTTAGATAACAATTTTCAAGACAATATTCTTTGCCAGACTGCTGTGGTAGGGGTTGATTTTACCCATCTGAATGCAGTTGCGTTTATTGCTTTCCTAAAACTTCTCAGAACACTAGGAGCTGTTTGGGGAGGAAAGGACTAAAAGATTATGTCGTGTTAGATGCTTCCACTGAGCTCAATGACCTTTTATACAATGACAAATTTTGGTTCCTTGCACAGGCCAGGGTCCTTTCAAATGCTGGAAATCTTCAAGAGAAGCTTGTATGAAGAAGAACAAGCCAACTCCACATGAAACGATACACTTTCAGTCTTCAGCAGAGATATATTTATTAACATGCATAAAATAGAATAATTTATGCTGATCTGTAACCTAGAATTAAATTGGACCATTTCTGAGGTTCAGCAAACTCTAAAACTCTCTGACATCTGGTGTGTATTACACCTCCAGTTACAGATAAAAGGAGAAATATGTCTTCAAATAAGCCAAAAGTCTTGCTCTTTCTAGGTGACTGGTAGAGGAAGCAATGTTCCCACAAGATCTGCAGACTGTTTTACATGTGTAAGAAGCCCCAGTAAGATACCCTGGGTAGAGTCTTCACTCCATGCTCTTTTACGTTTAAACAGAGCAAACGACAGGTAGGGTGATATGCACTTAGTTTCAAATAAAGAATGAAGTTTTAAATAGCTGCCATTGTTTTAACTTAAAATTTGCTTTAAATTGTGTACATACTGGGTTATTCACTATTACACTTTGGCAGAATGCAAACGTAAATGAGATGTCGACATGGATCAATTCCTTCCTTTGAAAATGTGTATGAATATTCATGAGGAACATTTGTTAGCTTATTTTCCCAGCTCTGGTTCCTGTGCACAGAGCAGGATTTCTGTGTTCTGCGTGAGCCTGCATGGAAAAGCCTTTCTGCTGCACAGATTTTGGTAGTCTAAAGAGGCACAGTCTTCAGATGGTGGCTCTCTACTAAGGTTTGATGTCACCACCCCTAAGCTGCAATTAGATATTCAAAGAATATCAAGAGTTCGCACTGGGCTGAATGAAATCTGAGTTCTTTGTGTTGGCACACCTTGGCTTTGCCTCACAGGAAACTGTGAAGTTACAGCATCAGAAAAAAAAAAAAAGGGGAGTGAGAAGAGAATTAGAGCTGCTGTCTTTGAAAGAGAAGGAAAGAGGAGTAATTGTGTCCCTCCTTCCACCAGATGCTGTGTCCTTGTTATTGTCCTCCTCAATAGCATGTTATGACTAGACTGGCTATCCAGCATGTAGCCCATTTCTCCTCAGATTAAATTCATCCCTGTGCAGTGGAGCATCACACAGCCTTGGCACCACATAAACCCCATGCACAACTCTGCTTTCAGCCCTTGCTTGCTTCACAGGCCTTTCACGGGCTTTGCACAGGTGTGGATTGCACCTTTCAGGTTTAATTTGAAGAGACAAGTGGCTGTGAAAATCCCACAGGTTTAGATCTACCAGGCATTGCTGGGAATTTTCCAGCCTCAATGGCTAAAGTTAGTTTCTGAATGCTATGGGTAGAGATCATATCAGAACTCTTTGCTCTGCAAAAAGAGCCAAATGTTTCCCACTTCTGGTGAGGTCTGGACACACCACCTTCAACATTTTCATTCTGCTTTTACCTTGGTGACAAATTAAGGCCTCAGATCTGTCAGAACCAAAATTCCCACCCACCTCCTCCTCCAGTTTCTGATGTCTGGTTTTGCTCTTTTGTCTGTTTGGAACAAGAATATTTTCATTACTCCTTTTCTACCTCTGAACATTTCTCACTGTCTGTCATAGCTGCCAGTAATAAAGTTCAAGGGAGAAAAAGGAACATAGAAACAAATTTAAAACATATTGAACTGCTCTTTCATTGCATGGTTTGTAGTGGGCCAAGCTCTGCTGAGAACCATTTTCACGGAGAAAAAAATATCCCAACACTGCCGCAGATTTCAGTGGAGTTCAATTAATTTGCATCAGTCAGGTAACCAAATTGCAGCTATTTATCTTGATGGAGTGAAAGAATTGGGAAGGACATCTGTCTCCCAGGGTTACTATATGGCTTATTTGGTCTTGCCTATACGTATGATTGAGCCTGCTAGCTTATATTTTATGCATCTTGTATCCTATGACAGCGGAACAGTGTAAAAGTGCACCTTCCTTTGTTTTCTTTTTCGATAGTTTACACCGTGCTCACTGTATTGTTCTTTTTTCATCTACAAATTAAAAATTTACAGCTCTCATATCCAGCATGGGCAATTATACATGAACATCAATCCAGTCACCCTAAAATAAAGGTTTATGACACAAGCATTTTTTTGTAGTCCTTCACATTGCCAGAGACTGAGGTGGGGATGGGAGGGGGGGTGACAAAAACCCACACCAACCCGCATTATTGATGTCGATGTTGTTTTGTGCTGTGACTTCACTCCCTGAAGAAACAAGATGCATCAAGCAGTGCCTAAAACACATCCTCTTCAAACACTGGGAATGATTATTTCAGCAAGTTTTAACTTTCAGCAGCAACATATGTAGCAGCAGCTGTGCAGTAGCGCTTTGAGACCATGGGTACTTTGGAACCCAGTAAGAAAACTGTGACTTGCATGTAAAGCGCAGGAAAAAAATAACTTATTCTCATTCAAAACTGTGTTGAGACTTCAGAAGCTTAAAGAACTAACAAAGCAGTTTAGTTCACCTACTTGGATCCAATGATCTGCCCTTCAAAAACATTAACAGATTTTTTGAAATAGATGTGAAAAAATACAACCAGTTACAGTTTTCCACAGTTTTAGCTGACTGCTTGTCATCAAAGTTTCACACCAAAAGAGCACAAGTGTCTTTGATCCCTGGCTAACCTCTTTTCCTCTTCAACTCTCCCATTCCTAATTATCAGTATTATTTTTCTTTCTCTGTGTTATGAACAGAAAATTCATGGTGGCAGCCTGAAGATCAAAGATGAAGTTAAATCTTCAGGTTGTGCTGCTTGAGTTCATAAAACAATCAAGCGCCACTCCTGCTCTCCGTGACAGCGGCAGAATCCTTGATTCAATTATAGGTTACAGTCAATGGGGATCACACTTTAATCTGTGTACAAACAAAAGGATAAAACAGAAACATGTACCCATTCTAAGGATGATGCTTTATTATAGTGCAACATCAGGCTGCATTGCAATAATACCGTCTGGTTTTGGAAAATGGATGAGATTAAATTGTCTGCCTGTTATGTACAGACTGGCACACGTACTGCTCTGCTTCTCTGTCATTTATCTGGCTCACAAAAACTCTGATCCACTACAAGTTGCATGATTGCACAAATTTCAGTGAGTCTGAAGGATTGCGAGCATTATGCAGGATTAGACCATTATTCTAAACATGATAGGATTTCTCAAACACTGCCACGATATGAGATGTTATTCAGGGGAGTAATTTCATTGAAATAATCAACATTTTTACTCAAGTGTTATCATGTTCGTGTATCAGGATCTCTGGAATCAGCTTCCGTGTTTGCCACTGCCTTTTTAACTCTCAGTGTTAAGTGCTTCTTCCAAGGCCAATTTAAAGGAAAGGTAACTTTGGAGATTGGTGGCCGGTCCGTGGTGATGATAGCCTTCCACCACGTTAGAGTAGGAAGACTCCCTTATGAACCATGCTGGCATTCCCCGTGCTTCATTATTATTATTCCAGTTTCAGAAAACACTTAAACACATGCTTAATTTCAAGACACGTGTTTCAAATATCATGGGATTTCATTATTTGCTTAAGTACTTTCACAAATTGATTAACTGCACATTGACGGAGAGGCAACAACAGAGAGAAAGACTGTTTCTGGGAGTAACAATAGCTCTTTCCTGGATAAATTGTGCATTTTTAGCTCACCCATCTTGTTCCCTCCTCCTTTCTGCTTTCCACCCCCCCAGGTGCGGTGGTCCAAGTGCTGTGACAGCATCCGTGTGATGGCGGGCAAAGGGCCAGAAGGAGCAAGCAGGGGTCTCGCTGTGTCTCTTCCCCTTCCCACATGCTTCAGCCAGCTTCTGCTCCTGCGCCCGCCGCTACCGAGTGCGGCGTATTGGCCTGTTACGTGGGGATTTTCCTGTCAAAAGAACTTGGCTTTATATTCACCGCAGCAGAGAAAAGTAGATTTGCATTGTTGAGTCTTTTTCTTTCATTCGTTGTTATTTTTTTTTTTTTTTCCCTTTTAATACACAGGTTCATTGTACGAAATGATGCAAAATAACTTGGCATGACTGTGTGGTGTAATGCAAATTAAAACAGCCTCTGCTGGGAAGGAGGGTAGAGAGTCTTGGCACTGTGTGGGAGCAAATAGAAGCTCATTCAATGCTCATATCATCTATAAACCACCAGTAACCCATTTGTCAACTTCTGGAATCATTTTGACGCACCTCAATAAAAAAATAAATTACTTTGATATCTAATGTGTTTAAGGCTCTAAGCCTCTACTTTATTAAATCTCTATGGCTTCTTCTTGTCCTGTCCTCTGAATAGCGGTTATAAAAAAATGTAAATTTAAACAAATTAATTTAAAATACACTGGAATGAGTTATCGGAGAAGAAATAGGGAATATCCCCTGAATAATGATGCTTTACTCAGGATGAAGGACCTTTCACAAGATGCACGTCCAAAGAAGCTCTTATAATTCTCTCAAGTTACAGACATTTCACGCACCAGAGGAAGGCTGAATGGAAAGGCGTGTGAACAAACAAATGGTTGCTTCCCACTGGTATAGTTAGAACAGGTTTTGAGGGCTTCTTTACTCTGGGAGCCATTTAAAAGCCAGCATTATTCAACAGGTACCACACAGCTACCACAGTTTTTTCCTGCAAAGCTCTGGTGCTTGAGACACAGCTCGGTGACAGCTCTTGGCAAATGCTGACTTTTAAGTAGCAACCAGTGTGATTATGGCATTCATGAAAGTGAGAGATGAACAGCGCTGACTGAAAAGGAGCCAGGTATCATATCGCGTGGGCTAATGCCATGCCGGCTTTCCCACACGGCGCTGCCAACACCTCTCGGTCCTGAGCAGCAGGGCGCCTGCTATCCCAGCTCTGCACCACTCCTGAGCAGGAGCTGTCAATTTGGGTTTTTTTTAAACTTTACAGTGGGTTTTATAATGAGATGGTTTTGAAAGCACAAGGATGAGAGGTCACCAAGCAAGTTTCCATGCTTAACATTAAAGAGAAACTCATCTAATCTGCTCTCGTTGTTCTCTACACATTTTTCTGTGGTCTGATGGAGATCAAGAAATTAGGAGGCTCACAAAGATGTCACGAATCTGGTGGATATAGGTCAGGCTATGCATGTCATAAAGCAACTCACTTTACAATAGCATCCATTTATCAGACATATTCTGTCCTTAAAAGCAGGATTTAATTCACTTTATGAGCTAAAATTCACACATGATCTAAAATTCATATAGAGGATGTTTTCTGTCATATGAGACAAAATTTTACACTGATGTTGATTAAAAAGAATTACATTGACAAGAGTCTTATCTATTTTGCAAAAACAAATTCTGAATGCCAGATTTGATGTTAAACATGCATCAAGGTTCTCCTTGTTTGTTCATCATCCGTTTTGAATGTTTTTATGGTCCACAGAATAAAAGAGGAGCACACTGGCTTGTTAATGAAGAGTATCCTCTGTGCCAAGGGTCTTAATTAAAGATACATAGACCAGCTGAATTTCAGCATTTCTTTCTTTCATAGTGCTGTGAATATAGCATGACATAGTCTGTCGTCATACTGATGTTCAATATGTGAGTAGGTGTTCCTCTGAATAGTTTCACTGAAATCAACAGGCCTAACTCGCATGAGTAAGGTCTTACAAGGCTCGAATATATTTCTATTCATACTGAAACCATAGCTTCCTTGGTCACTGCTACTTAGTTTGTTTATTAATCTGCTGGCATCATCCCTCTGTTTCACTGAGGCATATCCAAAGCAGGGAAATGAAGCACTTTCTGCAAACTTTGGGGACTCCAAACAGTCGCTTAAATGCAAATAGTGAAAGTCTGCTGAACTGAAGACAATTATCTGAGAAACAAACTCATCGTGTCATCCATAAACCACTTCTGTGGCAGTAAAGAAAATGAAAACTAAAATATTTATGGCTCCTAATACCATTTGTTACAGTGTACACCTACCTGCCTTAGTTACATCTTCCCACATTTAGCAAGGCAAACCTACATGAGAAAAGCAGTGCTTGCTCAGGATTGCCAGTATGAATTTATGGATAACCAGCACAGGTCTCTTTTCTGCACAGATTGTATTGTTCAGTCACATTTGGCTGACTTTGACAGGCACTTGTCGTGGGGAAGGGGTGGGAGTGTGTTCTAATCACTCACTTTTTTTGATGATTTATCCAAGGTGTCTCCTGAAGTACAACTTTGCCCCATGGATCTACGTTCAACAGATATGTATGAACATGAAATGCATGCTGACCTGTTTTGTTTGTGCCAACTGAGTATTGCCTGTGCAAGAGGGCACACACTACCATGAAATTTGGAGCCATAATCCTCAGATATATGCTGTCATCAGACCCTTATGTTCATTTATACAGACAAAATACTGCTAAATACTGCCAACAGGGAATTCCCCTAGTGTGAGTCCAACCCCTCTGTAGTCAAAATGTACCATGACAGTCAGTGTGCCACCACCTTTGAGACCATTAACAGTAAAGGAGTAAATACAGCCACCACACAATACAATTAACCTAAGTATCATCTTTTGAAAACTTCGGTAGTGGCACTCTTGTTTTCCTCAGAGAAAAAATCAAAATTTTTGGAATCATCTTTTTTTGCACAATTTCAATACTAAAGATTGCTTTGACATTCCTGGGCAGACTAGCAGCAAAATAATGGGAGACACTTCTGTCTTAGATTTATGTGGTTTACTTGTGCTTGTTAATTATATCTTCATCTCCTTTTCTTTCAAAAAAGAGGAGATAAATAAAAGAGACAAGAAAATAAAAAGATACCCAGGTTCCTTTTCAGATGAGGTTATGAAAAATGGGACTGATTAAGTAAATATACACACAAACTTATTTTGTTGTTATGTTATACTTTTAGTGCTATTTTAACTTCATGATTATATTTTATGACATTATTTTTATTCAAATTTGTAAATTTGAAAAAAAATCACTCCATGGCTTTCCACGAAAAAAAACCAGTGTCTATTCCAACAGTGCCTGAAACCAATTGTGCCAATTTACTAGGATACAAGATTAAAATTAGGCAAAAAAGGAGACCATATTAAAAATTTTCAGTCTAAAAATCACTGGAAAAAGTCTTGGAGTATAGACAACAGGAGATGAAATTTAGGAGTTAGAGATTTTACAGATGCTTTTAAGCTGTGCTTAAAATAGTTAGTCTGACAGCTCTGAAAAAATTATATACTATGTTTCTGCTATTTTGTCGACAAAGAACTAAAAGTTAATCCCATAGTACCTGAATTTGATCTCTGAGGAAATTTCCAAGAGCAAAGCTTCTGTTCAGCTGGCTCGTGTCTCCCTCCACATTTTGCTGCCTTGGGAAAATAATAATAAAAGAAAGCTCCTTGTAGCAGCAATACTGCAATCATGCTGGGTCATGAAACTAATTATGTTTTGTGATGGTGGAAATTCTCCATTTCTGTGTGAAGGGGCACTGCTGCATGATAGATGAATGTTGGAAAGGCAGTACGTGGTACTCTTTCATCTCTGTCACTGCATATTTATTCTGACTGCTCCTAAATTATTCATTTTCTTTAAGCAATCAATATTAATAATCTGATTTGCTCCTTGGCATTTTTAGTCACACTTCTGTTTAACTGACTGTAAATAAAGGTCACTTGGAGGCTTCCTGCTGCTGTTCTGAAGGTCCTTGCCTAATTAATTCCCAACACTTTTTTTCCCTGTGACTCTGATTAGCAGTTGCAATCAAGTTCAGCAATTAGCTGCCTCCGTGCACAATGATTTGCTCACTCCACCTCCCTGTATAAAGCTACATTTTGTCTCTACTCTACAAAGGCATAAGGAGGAATTTAATTTTATTTGTTTTGTATTCCCTGACCATGCAGCACAGATCATATTTGTTACTGCTTGCACATAACATTTGCCCGTCTACATCACACCTACTAGTCATCCTTGATCCCCCCAACAGACGTCATAAACCTAATGAATGGCCTCACTGGCTACCCGCTTGTGATATGCCTAATCTCATCCTCTTATAGCAACAAACAGCTACAGCTTGTCAAATCTTTCTCGCTTCTTTAAGAGCTGCTATAGTTTAGCTTACATTAACTTACTTTTGAAAAAAGGGTCTGCTTCACCTTTAATGGATTTCTCTTAGTCTGCTTGGAGTCTGGTAACAAGCCCCAGATTTAAACATCTTTGGACATCTGATTCCAGTTCACAAGACACAAATCCTACCCTTGCTAAAGACTGAGAAATAATAATTTTAGTGAACTCTTTTTGTCTTTTATTCCTAGAAACATAGAAAAGTGCTCAGAAATTTCAGTACTGTGTTTATCATTAAGTGACACTCTGGTCAGGAAGCATGTCTTAGCTGTAGTTGAAAGTGCAGAGAGGAGAAGGTCTCTTCCAGGTAATCTGCAGCAAGTGTATATCAGAAAGGCAAAGAACAAGAAATAAAGAATTACAGTAAACATTACAGAAATATTATAAGCATTTTTTACAGGCCTCCCCAATTAGTCTCAGTGTTGTCCATTCTTACCATTGCATCCTGGATAACAATTTCCAAGCAATATCAGTTAATGAAGTATTTCTGGAAAAAAAAATAGATTCAAGCTTGTTTATACAATCATTGATTTAAATGCTTCTAATTCAAGCAGTGATTCCTTATGGATAATTAATTCAGACAGAACTGTTTCCATTGTCTGAGCAGAAAACTAAGATGCATGCACAAAAGAAATCCTTCATTAGCTGAAATCTGTTTCAATGCATTCACAGTTGCTCAATGAATCTACAGGCAGATTTTAAAAAGGTGATAGAACTGCACCTGTGAGAAAGTCTGTCATGTCACTACTTGTATCCACAACGTTTTCTGCTAGCACTGTTATTATTTTGTGCATCCCAGTCCTTGACAAGTAAGCAACAGCAGGACTGACAAAAACCACCAAGGTGGAATGAATATCTCTGAATACATCACTGCAAAAAAGTCTTCATATTTCATTTGGGCCTTGGAGTTCTTTGAGTTTAAGGGAGTTTTGTATACGTGGGTTGAAGTGCCCTAAGAAAGAGATGGATCAGAACTTAACCCGGTTACTCCGTCCTTACAGGTTTGTGAAGCACACAAAAACATTTCCTTAAACTACAGCCTGCTTCTACAGCTAGCATCTACAGAGCCCCTCTTCTGACAGCAGCAAGCCAAAGCATGCATGCCCTGAGCAAGCAAATTCTCTTTTTCCTTTCTGTTCTGGCAAGCGTGTTCATCTAATCTCACAGGGGATCTGACAGCTTTCCCCAGCTCCTAAAGCAATTCTTTAGCACTTGTTGAAAAGTGCTGTAAGTGAAAGGCAGCAAAGCTGACTGTTGTTTGCATGCAGAGACAGGCAACTGGGGCACTAAGCACGGTCAGTCTGCTTCCTTAATGCGTAACGAACAAAATCAAGGCTAGAAGCAACAGTTAAGTCACTCTTGGACTTACCACTTAATGAACCTAAATACACAAAAGAGGCTATTTGTTGGTGTAATGATATCACTGTGAATCATTATACAGAACATTTAGTGCTTTGAAATATAGGCATGTACACACAGCAAAGCCCTTGTAGCTGCAGTGTTTAGGGATGTAAAACTCGCACACTCAGAACAGATCACTCCTTGCTAGTGTGGCGACTTTTCATGTTTGGTCTCATTCCAAAAGTGAGCATCTTGGACCAGTTTAAAAAAATTCCTTTCAGCTATTTAAGATTTATGACAACAAAAAGTGTTATTCTGATTGAAGAAAAAAAACCCCAAAACTCTTCCTGAGGAAATAGATTATGAAGTCCATTAATGACCAGTAAGTGCCTAAGGAAATATGAAAGGAATCCAAAACTATTCTTAGAGAGTCACAAGTGTTTAAAGACCTGCTGTGGTGATTTACTCTTCAGTCAAAAATGTATGTGATGTACACGGCTTTCCTTCACCATCTCTTTCCCATAGTTTTTCTGAAGTTACGTGTGCATAGAACATGAGAACTAGTTCTTGCTTGTTTAGTTTCTGTTGCAAGAGATCACATATCATTACTGTTTTCTCTATAGGACATAAAATATCCATCAGATTTGGAGCAAAGCACTCATAGTAGAGAAACATGCTGTCTATGTAGCCTTAGAATAAAAGATTTAGCTCCTCACATTTGTGTAATAGCATTTATAAATACTCATTGGGGAGATATTATTTATGAAAGACTTCCTGAATGTAATGCCTTTCAAACATGTGAAGGATTAAATAGATATTTGTTTCCTTGTGCTTGGAGGAACAAAGAAATCTGTACAGAGAGAACTTCTTTCCTCCTGGCCCAGCCTTTGCTTCCTTCCTCTGAGCCCAACATGCTCTGCAGTGACTGAGGCTGAGGAAGCAGAGCAAAAGTAGAAGTAATGTGTGGTCTGGAAGACACTGTCTGCACTGTATCCTTTCTTCATAAACACAAGAGTTATTCAGGAGGATGGCTCATGGGAACAACACTTGAAATCTTTACTCTGTTGGGAGTTCACATCCCATTCAGAAGTGAATTGACCCTTACTTTCATTCTCCTTGTGCCTTCAGGACAGTTTTATACCATTTATTGTGAATTTATCCACAAGATATTCCACAACAAAACTTTATACCTATACTCTGATACTGTATGCAGTTTGTGGAGCAGAAGGTGAAAGAGCAGCAATCTGCCTGCATTTGCTAAACATTTGTCCTTTCTGTTAAATCCTGGAGGCTGTTGACTGTTGTCCTCTACAGAAGCAATCGCAGTTCTGTGATAATTTGTGTATAAGTCATGTTCAGAATGAAAGGCCTTAAATACTGCATTTGAAGACGCTATATGGGAGAATTTATCTCCCAGGATACTGAGCTAATTTAATAGTAGTGAATAGTAATGATCATTGCTTGACTGAAACAACATTACCATGAATTTCTCTAGCAACAAATAGATTGATGGCGATTAAGCTGGTATTTTTAACATGGACAATCTTTTAAGATATAAGTTACAAACTGAAGATGAAAGAGAGGGCTTTTTTTCGTTAAAAAGGTTCTAGAATGTTCTGTTCTGGTGCTGTTCATCAAGGGCTATTGAGTTCATAGACTATCCTGATACCTACATTGAAAATGGAATCAAGAAGCTGTAATCACATCATTTCCAAACTCTAAAGCTTCAAAGTCCATCTATACCTTGTAACTTACTTTGAGTTTCTCCCTCTCTTGTACCCAGTTTTTCCTGTAATAAGTGCTTTAAGAAACTAAGGGCCAAAAAATCCTGTGTTTATGCAACTTGAAGTTTACATGGCAAACTACTGAAACGTCAAGAAAAGCCAAAGTTAAGGATGAATTCACAACTATGAGAGTGTCTTCCTGTGTGTGTGTATTATAATAGTCTTCAGCTACATGATCACACAGAACAATATAACTTATATGCCAGGCACACAGACTATGAAAGTCTTCTGAATTATTTTTCCTCCTATCCTGGGGTATCAATAATATTTGATTAAGCAGACAAGGAAAATAAAATTACTTGGGCCCTAACAATAAAATAACAGGAGACTTGACCTCTCAGGGCATTCCTCTGAGAGAACACAGATGATTGTGACCTAATATCTGTTGCTACTGATGAAATAATTGTGGTTGTGAGCAAAGTAGAAATTGTGATTTCTTGCATCCTTCTCCTCCCTGTACAAGAAATTCTTAAGGCACACTTTAATTCATTATCTGTGAACCCTCCCACTCCATCCCATAATGGAGAAGTAGACTGAACTGCACAGGAAACCTGATTAATTGTGAATTTGGGGATAACAAAGAGGTGCCCGTTTCTGAGGAGGAGCCTAGTAAAGATCCTAATGGGTTCTTTTCCTTTCTTACAAATTCCTGAAAGCTTTGTTATATCTTAACAAGGAACAAGAACAGATTCTTCTTTTAATTTTACAGATGGCATTGTAATATATAGTCAAGGTATGGTGTGGATGAACAGTTCAAAAGACCCATCTCCTAACAGTGGATGACCTGGATCACTCTTCGGCTTTATTAGCTGGCAAGAAAGAGACATATTAAGTCTGCACAGTTTGAAATATTTGAAGGGTAGTCCACATAACATCTCCCTATTCCCAACCCCTCTGACATTTGAACAAGGATAGAGCAGATATTGTGTATGAGCAGATTTTCAAAATAATGATAGCAGGAAAATCAACATCGTATAATAGTTCTGGTAAAGTCAATGCAGCAAAAATATATATGACCTTATGTATCTGATTTATTTGAAGTGAAATAATAATGAAGAGGAGGGTGAGAGAAAAGTGTTTAGGAATCGCAGGAATATTGACTCTTGGTAAAGGTAACAGGGATGCAAACTTGTTATTAAAAGTCTATTCTTTTATTATTCCTGTTTATACATGGATCAAGAAAAATACATTATAATATTCTGCGGAAGAATCTTGTGGAACTGTTGCAATGTAACTGTGATAAAACACACGGTTCTGAACACAGTTAAAAGCTTCATAGGTGGTCTTACAACACCAGGGCACTCTAACAAATAGTGAAGTGTTAGTGTAAAAATTACAGGAATATGTTTTCTCCTGGTGTACACAGGAAGATAATTCAGTTCATAACAGTTTCAATGACTATACAAAGATTGTTCTGATTCACTGATTTTTGAATAAATGTAGATCTGGAATACACATTCACGGAATCAAGGAATCACAGAATGATTGAGTTTGAAAGGGAGCTCTGCAGGTCATGTAGTCCATCCCCCATGTTAGGGGGGTCACCTAGAGCAGGTTACCTACTACCATGTCCAGATAGCTGTTGAATGTCTTCAAGGATGGAGACTCCACCACTTCCCTGGGCATCCAGTGCCAGTGTTCAATCACCCTCACAGTGAAAGAGTGTTTCTTGATGTTAAGATGGAGCCTTCTGTGTCCCAGTGTGTGCCCATTTCTTCTGGTCCTGTCACTGGGCACCACTGAAAAGAGCCTGGATCTGTCCTCTTTGCATGCTTCTGTCAGGTATGTATATATATTAATGAAATCCCCCTGAAGCTTCTGTTCTCAGGCTGAACAGTCCCAGGTCTCTCAGCCTTTGCTCATAGGATAGATGCTCCTGTCCCTTCATCATCATTGTGGCCCTGCACTGGATTCTTTCCAGTATGTCCGTATCAATTTCATTCTGGGGATCCCAGTGCTGGATGGGGTACTGCAGTTGTGGCCTCACCAGTGCTGAGCAGAGGGGAAGGATCACCTCCCCTGACCTTCTGACAACACTTCTAATGCAGCCCAGGACACTGTTAAGTCTTCTTTGCATCAAGGGCACATTGCTGGACAATGTTCAACTTAGTGTACACCAGGAGCCCCAGGACATTTTCTGCAAAGCTTCTTTCCAGCAGGGTGGTCCCCAGCATGTGCTGGTGCCTGGGGTTGCTCCTCCCCAGGTGCAGGACTTTGTCCTTCCCCCTACTGAGCTTCATGATGTTCCCGTCAGTCCCTCTATCCAGCCTGTTGAGGCTGTCTGGGTGGCACCATGACCCCCTCCTCCCACTTTGGTGTCACTCATTTTTACTGTGATTTAGTAGGAAAAAGTTTGTCTCTTAGTTAAGTTTTCATTTGCAGGTTTTCTGCTTATGAACTCTCAAGAAGCCGTGTAGCACTGGAGGCATCTAGATGTCCATTAGTGGAAACCCACCAGCTCTTCTCTCCCAGGGAGTGTGTACACAGCTGGTTTGAATCCAGCCTGACCCAATTTCAGGTAACATTAGGTCCTAAAGCACTTTAGTCACTCTAATGTACATCACTGTTCTCAGAGGAGATACAATAACACAAAGGTTACACCGTTAGTGACACAAAGTCAGGTGTAGACAGTTGTAGGAAATATTTAAAAGCGCAAGCAACTCTCTGCTTTAATATTAAAGGTATAGATGAGAGATGAGAAAGCTCAGCTGAGGGTCTGTTTTGCTCTTCCCATCCCACTGCTGTCAGCTCTTACTTCTGCTTGGTATGTTAAAGATGCTGAAAGCTGAATTACCCCACTGACCCAGCTCTCCCTTCCTGGTGTTTCCATGAGATGCATGTTTGTCAGACCCTGGCAAGCTTCTGTGTCTCAGCAATGAAAGGGGAAGGAATATTCTCTGAAGCCCCATGGCAGAGCAAGGCAAATGCAATGAACATCTGGCAAGAGGGAGGACTCTCCTGACCTTTAAATGAAATGATTAAAAGAAGTTGTATGCTTCAGAAGTGAGTCATCAAGAAACAATCATGATACATCCCAGAAGAAAAGCTATTTGAGCTGAATGTCCTACACAACAAGAGGTACCATTTACATATGTGACAAAAACTTCAGAAGGAAAGCTTAAGCAGGCTAGAAGAAAAATTCTGTAGCCAGAACATATTAATGTATAGAAAAGTTTCCATGTTTTACAGTAATGTTGCTAGATTGTCTTGATTTCTGATAACTTTACTGCTCCAGCAAATGCATATGCCACAATAGATTGTTTCTCCTCCTCAGTCCCAATTACTTCCTTCTGTTTGTCAATATCCAAATCAACCCAATTTCAGTGACAGACTCTAAGAAGGAAATATCAACTTGAAGAGTATGAAGAAAAATTGCATAACTACAAAAGTAGCTAATCTGTGAATGACAAATTAACCCCCAAAGACTTCCCAATTTATCCTCACTAGAGTTAAATTGTTCCCTAACTGCAGTATTTAACCTATTCTTTGTGTGTTAATTTTATAAGAGATCATAAATATTATGTGACAAAGCTCTTCACTTTAGAGTTTTTACAACAGTGTCTCACCTTATAGACGTACATGACCATCTCTAAACCTTTGATATTCCATTTGTAAAGACATATTGATATCCTTTATTTTGAAAACATTCATTTAAAGATTCCTACAGAGATTTTATTGAAAATATTTTTAACTCGTTCACAAATATTTTCCTTCTTTCCTCAATATATGATATTAGGATGGCCACTATGAAAAATTTCCATTTTAATTCGACCATGACAGCTTTCAATAAACAGCTACAGAGGAAGTTTCCCCAACGACTGGCCACATAGACTGCTTGAAGAACCAGAACTTCCCTCAAGACCATCTCTTGTGGTAAGAACTTATTTGGTACTCAGCAGAGAGAATCATGGCCCTTCTCATTTTGTTGACTATATTAAACAGGATAAACAAGAATTTTCACTTAATTCTTAAGCTTGATCAAGCATTCATTGCTTTTATATCTGTAAAAGTACTTTAACAAATTCATTGTTTTTTTCTTCAAGGTTTGAATCACTTCTTTGGTATCTGATGTCTCTGAAGATGTAGGTACCAATAACTGCTGAGAATCTAGGAGACTGATGACTGTTGGCCATTAAAGCTCCCTTTGTAGCTAATGCACTTTATGATGAATTTTAATAAGTATTTTCTGCTTTGTGATGTAGATAGCTTAGTTCTTCAGTATGTGGGTTTTAGAGAGATAAATGGCAAGGTACTTTTTTTCCCACTCCTGCAAAGGAAAGAACATCTTAAAAGTAGATGAGGTGTGAAGTACTATTCCAGTGCTGTGTATCCACTCTCTCCTTTCATCTACATAGGCAGTTTGGATTGTGTGAAAATATATAAACCCCAATGTGACAAGTGAGAACTACTGCAAGTGCTTTTTAACTTAAATATTTAAGTTAAGACATTGGAAATCTGATAAAGACAATCTATATACAAAGGGGAAAAATATTCTGAGAAGTCAAAACTTTAAAGGTCAGGGAAAAAAATTGAAAAGGTGGGCAGTCCAACCTGCTTAGCGAGTACAGTGCATTTTCATATTTCAGAAACATCTGAGGAAAGTAGGAAGAGAAGGTCAACCCCTCCTCAAAGTTATTTCTTTTTCATTATTTCAGCTTTTGGAATGGTTGATCTTTGTTATGGGGTCGAGAACCTTTTATATTCACATTTATCTTGTTTGTACTAAGTAGATGATAATGGTGCTACCTCCTTCAGTGGCCTGCATGTAGGCTGCGTTATGTCCTTCAGTCCACCCACAGCTCCTAATTTTCACCTTCCATCCATCTATCCTATTCGTGTTAATTTCAATCCCCATGATAACAAGTGATCAACCAACATTGCTGCCTTCATGCTTCATGTATAAGTTCCCTTCCAACCCAAAACATTCTATGAGTCTATGACTCTATGTTCTTCATCTTTCCTGATAAATGACAGCTCCCATTCTGATCATTCCTTGGACTCCTGTCTGTCTCTGCTCTTCTCACAGACATTCTGATCCAAAACATAATGAAGCTCAGGGAAAATTAATAATGACATTAATAGTTGTAGAAGGTAACAAAGACTTGTATTATCTCTTTTGTCCTAATAATTTCTGTCTTTATTTCATCACCTGTAACGCTCCATTTGAACACAGACCCCTTGACTCAAACATACATGTCTTGCAAAACATCTGAAAATGAACGGTATTTCTCATTCACCTTTTTTTTTTCCCTCTTGTGCTCTCGGTTCACACTTAGCTTTTCATTTTTTATTTCATCGACTGAAGAATACTGTTAAATCTGGTTCTTAATCTCTTACCATTTATTAAAAAAATGTCATCCTCTCTACCTATTTTCTCTCACTCTGACCCTCTTTATATTCCAAGGGCAGAACTAGTGTACTGCAAAAAGGCAGTAATGGTCATATTATCTTTCTGACCATGCTTATCCTGTCTACAAGCCTGCTTATCAACTTTTTCTCTTTCCACCTTAAACTTACATATTTTAAGGTTGCCTTTCAAATCGAGATCCCTTGATTTCCACAGTTTTTCTATGCTGTCTTTGTCTTTTTGTGTCGTTCCTTTGTACTTCATCCAGTCTGTTCAATATCAGATTCCTCCCTCACTTAGGCAAGTTTGCATGCCCCAGCTCTCTTCTTTTTCAAATTGTGCGGCAGAATATTTTGCTCTTAAACCTTTCATTTCCAGTAAGGTTTTTTAATAATGTAAAGACAGATGAAGAGGCCATGGAACAGTAAACCACATGGATCACTTAATCACTTGTTTTCCGTTTCATGGTTCCCTTCTCCCTTCTGTTTTTACATGTATTGCTGACTAATGTAATATATTAACTTTTTCTATGCATCTACTCACATATCCTGCATATTGTCCCTTCCCCCTAATCATTTTATACTTTACATATAAAACACAGATGAATTAACTGGCTTGGTTCTCCATCTGGTCTGCAGACCATATTGCTTTCCACCCATATTTCTTATTATGTGAGAAAACAGTGAATAATCCTTCACAGATTTTCTTGTAGGTAAAACTCAGCTGCCCCAAGATTATATTAATTTGCACACTAATATATTCTATAGATTTAAAGGACAGTGTTTTGATAGGATTAAAATTGACTCTGTTTAGGTGTTAATTTGTATGAGCAGGGGGCACAATCAAAGGAGACGTCATTTGGACAGATTGCCCTTGTTCTCTAGTGTTCCTTGGCTTCTGAAAACAGACCCTGGGGACAGGACCAAGCCTTAGGCCAGGGGCAACAGACTAGTAGCAGAGTCTGAGTGATGGAGTGTGGAGTGGGGAAGAACTAAAAGGCAGAGGAAAGATCAAATAACCATTTCCACCACCATCTCTCAGGACAAAATGGCCCTTTCCAAAGGTACAATCTAAAGTGAAAAGAAAGAAATATCTAAATATTACTTTCTACAAGAGTTTTTTACAGAGTCTGATACACATCTATATCCAAGAAACTTGTATTTCTTAATAAGACTGTATGTTTTGTAAGTGCTTTTCTAGTCTGTACAAACCTTTTTGAGATTGTACTATATAATGTCCTCCAGGAAGTGTCTTCTTTCAATTTCCCAGCCTTTTGAATAGCAACCTTGCCACAAGTTTACTAGCAAAAGGAATGTTTCCATTCAGTTCTCATAATTTCTAAGTTCGGAATGTACGGTTGTTGGATTTCTCCACAGATTGGTTTCATCTCACGAAATAAAAATTTTTAATAAAAATAAAATCTACTTCTTCTCAGTGAAATGGTTTTGGTTATCATTTTCCTCGAGAAATTGCAATTATCTAGAGTTACATTTAGGATTTGGATTCTGTTTTCCAGTCTCTTTTTTAGTTTTATTTCTACAAAGGAAAGGGAACAAAATAGATGAATGTTCTGCAGATATCACTTTTGGATAAAATTTATACATAAACATATCCACACTTATAGACATTTATAAAATCAGTTACAAGCATACAGCTATTTTGAAACTGTTCTTAACTATGACAAAATTCATAGTAATTATTTCCACTTATTAAAATACAAGGAGAAACATATATTATTTTCACCAATAATTCTGTGTGTAAATAACATTTAACCCCTTTTCCCTTATTTATCCTCTTCTATGCCTTAGTCTGAACCAACCCAGATGAAGAATGACCATTTAGACAGACATCATTTTCAATCTGGGGAGAAAATAGCTATACAGACTTAAATTTAGTGATATCCAGACTTTTTCTATATATCCATTAAGAAGTGTCAGATTATTCAATTTGAAACCCTACTAGTGGCAAACGTTCCGCCTGTCCAACAGGCTAGACAGCGCTTGTGTTTGGAAAAAAAAGCAGCTCTTAATGTAGCAAAGTCATTAACCCAGAAAAAGGAGATCACGTCTTCAGCTGTCCGCTTTACTGGACCTCATAGCAAATTCTCTGGTTTGCTTAAATAAGCAAACAGACTACAAGAGTGTTTGATGTCAGAAGAATATGCTGGCTTTTCAAGTTCACGCAGCCTGCAAAAATGTGGGAAGATGCTTCAATGTCACCAGAACTGGGAAACCAGTTCCCCCCCCTCTCCCCCTGCACAGCCAAAATGCATGGGGGGAACCCACCCACAAATGGGGACAGAGGGAGATCAGAGGAGACCACAGGCTGCACAGGTAAGAAACAGAAATAGGCAACAGTTCTAACAAAGGGAAGAAGGAAGGATTATTATGGAAGGGGGAGGTTGTGAAGACTACAAGACTTATAGCAAGCTGTAGGACTAGGGTCATGGGTGCTGCAGTGGATTTGATTAAATGCCTGGTCATTTGAATAAGCATCTGAACCATCTGGATAACCCTCAGACCGTTGGCTACTAATCTGACCTACGTATGTTGACTTTTGTCTACTGCCGCTGTCTGTGCTCTGGAGAGCAAGGCTTGGCAGAGGATGAACTGACGACAGAGCAGGCTAGCTCTGGCCTTCACGTTAACACATCCTACGCTTTGGCATCCCACAGCATTCTTGAGAGTGGGAGTTTTGGGAAGAGACACTCTGTGCTACTCACCAGATGGGGTTCAGAGGATCTAAAATACACGTGAAAAACCACACACAAATAAACAGAACAGCAAAAAAAAAAAGAAAAGAGTGAATGAGGGAATTTGTTTGGGTTAAGAAATCCTGTTCTATCTGATTCTTTATCACCGTTTGTTTTTAATATTCATACCTGTTATGAAAAAAATGAGCCAGAAAGAGATCTCTGAAAACATGTGCTTGTACCAAAAGCCAAAATTTGAGGGTTTAGGTCAAATAGAATAGAGAGGAAACACAACAAGGTCACTTCACAAAAAAACCACAGCTGAAGTCTGCAGAGTTTAACAATTTTACTAGTGGGGATTATTTGGCCAAATAGTGTATGGAATAATACATTTTATTTTCCAGGACTGGTAGATGGAATTAACTAGGCACTAAGTTTGACTGTCACAAGGCCAGACTGGGATCTTTCCCATGTGTTGGCCTGTCAGTGTATTCTTTATTTTCCTACACTCCAGGTTCATGCCATAAGAATAAAATATGTGTCATGTGCAAGACTGTAATGTCTTCTGGTCTCTTGAAGCACACTAACAAACACTCTTACACAGCTAAACAAAATTGTCAGGTGTTTCTGTAGGACGCTTGGCATAGATCTTCACATAAGAGGTAAAATGGGCTTTTTTTATCCAGAGTAAAAATAAAACACACTTCTATTCTCTTTTTCCCTTCACTTCCCAGTCCCGTGTCTAGGCTTCAGCCTGTGAACCCCAAAATCCACTGCTGTATCATGTAGCAGCTACCAAGCTAAAGAATTTTCCTGCTATAAGATTACCTTACTACAAAAAGACACTGTCACCCTTGGTCTGCCCTTTGGGTTCCGTGACTGTCTGCTGACCCTTTAAATGAATCTGTGGTAGAGACAGAACTAACGACACCATGCAGCAATTATGGGAGTCAGATAAGCTACAATAACTACAGTACGAAACAGGAAAAACAGCTTCTATATAAGCAGAATGGAAAAGGTTAGTATAGAATAGTGTAAAACTTTGGAGGAACTAAAAGAAAAAAATAAAATGATTTTTTTTCTTATTAGTGCTGTGCTTTTGTGGTACTGACTACCTTGAGCACTCATTTTAACTGAAGTGATTGTCATTATAAAGAGAGTAAAACTGGATGAGGTTTGTAATTATAACTTTATGTGCAGTCAGGCTAGGAAATGAATGACAGAAGTGCTACACAATAGTTAGACAAACAGCTGAAGGGAGACTAGAATTGCAAATCTATTCGCTAGGTTCGTTATGACATTGTGGCTCTCTGGAACAAACCTGGCTTTTTTCATAAATAACAAAAAAGTAGAGATTTGTGAGGGTTGTGCGATTCTTATCAATTATTTTTATCTTGGCAACATGACAGGGCCGGAATAGCTTAACTGTAAAAATGGAATCTTGAGAGGGCAGGATGTGATGGCTGCCTTTATAGGAAGTGCTTGTAATAAATTCCTTCAAATGATTTTTCTTGGCTGTAGGATGTGTGGCTTTCTGTTTCCACTTCTTTCTGGTAGGGTAGGACTCTTTTTGTACATATTAAAATAAAAAAGTGAAATGATTCTGCAACTTAGTTACAGGCAACATATTTTCAAAATTGCAAATATATGAAAAAGGCAACATCTCACTGTGTTTCAAAATATACAGTTTAACTCCACATCCTCTCTTTCAAATCAAAGTCTTTTTCCAGAAAGCATTTTGTCTGATTTCAGAGTGAATTAGGCCAAAGCACTCTTGTATGCTGTGTAGCAATCAGAATTTTACTGTAAAAAGTGGGAGTCAGTTTAAGGATGATTTAATGAATCTAATTTTTTTCCAAATATATATGAAGACATGTATGCATCTATATTGATGCATACACATACACATATATTACATATTACACTTATACAAAGCACATATACCTCCTCTATTTCTCCCCCCAAATACATGATTAGACACAATAAAAAACTTGCTTATCAAACTGATGCATTTGAGAAGACTGTCAGTGATAGCTGTGCAGAGATATATCCCCTACAAAAGCATGCAATTCTTCCAAGTTTGCTCTCATAAAAGATTTATTTCTATCATAAACCATCACCTGTCTCTTGCTCCTCTGACAGTACAATGCTGTTACATTCAGCACAGTGGGGTGGCTGACGTTTTTTCTTTTTTGCAAATATGAAGATTGACAGGTGGTTGACAGTGCTAAAGAACAAGGTATGACCAAATATATGACATTTGTACCAGCTGAAGAGCTACAGCAAACAAAGCAGTAAACTCTCTTTTTATTTCACCTATGAAAATACTCGTATAGAGAATGAGTCAAATAAATGGGATGTGGGCGAAAAGAATTGTCCTGCATGGGAACAGGCATCTTATCATAAAAGCATTTCTAATTATTACTATAGTCTAGTACTTTCTGCTCTCCTTCAGCTTTTTTTGTTGCATTTTGATGACCATTCTGTCTTGCTCGCATATATTGTACGTCAAAACAAAGATAGTATTCCTACTGCCTTCTTAGCATCTAACTTTGGTAGTGAATAGCTGCCTTGTCAGTATCTGTCTGTGTTAACTGCAGAGGAAATTTAGGTGCCTTATTTGGTCCACTTAATTGTACCTAAGAAAGACACATGAAGTGGAATAGTCATTATAAATACCCTTCAAAGTGTCCTCCGCTCTGAAAGATGTTACAAAGCATTGTTGTCTGTGGTCCTTGTTTATTGATTTTTTATGATATTCATTGAGAAGGAGAACATTAATGATAGAGTATTTATACAGATGTCTCCTTATAGTGACCTTCTATATCCTTAACTATCCTGGCAAGCTACTCTCCAGAGGTTTGCATAACCTAGTAAGTACAGATGGATTTCCTTTACAACTGAGGGTCAAAGGTAAAGGAGCATGTTCTCAGACGTGTCACTACATGAATTAAAATGTAGTAATGAATTTGTGGTGTACTCTGTGACTTTACGTTAGACCTTGACCTTGATATCACATTTAACTGAGCACAATCATAGGTCACAAATTAGAAAGGTTTAAGCAATCTTCTGGTCTATCAAGGGAACCTGATTTAATCAGATCTGATTTAATATGCTGCTCAGAGTTTAGGGAACACTAGACTAATATTACTAAGAAAGAAACTGTCACCATAGTTACATCCATGCTGCAAAAGCACAAAAAGTCTTTGGGGTGCAATTTTAGCACTTTGCAGAATCTTGCATTCAAGCATTAGCATTTTCTAATGATATCTTTTCTTTTCTTTTAGATAAATGGCTCTTTGAAACTCTCCTAATACCAACTGTTTACAACATAATAATTACAAAGAATTACATCGTTGTAGTAATGTGTTTCATCACTCACAGGGAGAATACCCGTGGAGAGGCAAATCTTCAGTATCGAAAAACACACAAAAGAGTAGGAGTTAATATGTCATGCAGAGCCAGTAGCTCAAAACCTGGTCATGGCAGGGACTGCAGAGAGACCCTAAGTACCTGAGAGTGGAAGCAGAGGTGCGGAGTGACTTCACGTCCCTGAAAGTGGCAGCATGGGACATCTAATGTCAGTGGCAGCACTGTCATCTAATGGTTTAGATCTCAAATCCATTCCTTTACAAAGTAAAGGAGGAAAGAACAGAAAGTGAAGATAAAGTGTGTCAGCAGCAGGGCCATGACTTGTGTTCAGCCCTGCTTTTTACAGGTGCATTATGACAGCTGTAGATGCATTCATAATTATTCAGCTAAAACTGCTGGTACATAAATATGCATTGTCCACAAGCTATTGCTCATCTGAGATGAACAAGGCTGGCCCAAATTCTCGTTTCCACAGAAAATGTAATACTCCAGACTGTAAGTGTACACTTCACACTGTGCATAGAAAGAGAGAAGTTGACACCACAGTGCTTCAGATTAGATTAACAAGGCTAATCAATTTCCTGATTTATCTGTCCTTAAATATGCATATAGGTTTAACATAAAAGACATACAGTTCAGATAAAATCTGAACACATCTGATGAATGTGGTGTCCCTCAGGGGTCAGTACTGGGCCCATTCTTGTTCAGCTTACTCATCAATGACCTGGATGAAGGGACAGAGTGTACTCTCAGGAAGTTTGCTGATGACACAATACGGGGAGGAGTGGTGGGTACACTGGAAGGCTGTGCTGCCATTCAGCGTGACCTGGACAGGCTGAAGAGCTGGGTGCAGAGGAGCATTATGAAGTTCAACAAGGGCAAGTGCAAGGTACTGCACCTGGGGAGGAACAACCCCATGCACCAGTGCGGGCTTGGAACGGACATACTGGAGAGCAGCTCTGTGGAGAGGGACCTGGGTGTCCTGGTGGATGACAAGTTGACCATGAGCCAGCAGTGTGCCCTGGCTGCCAAGAAGGCCAATGGCATCCTGGGGTGCATCAACAGGAATGTGGCCAGCAGGTCGAGGGAGGTTCTTCTCCCCCTCTACACTGCCCTTGTGAGACCCCATCTGGAGTACTGTGTCCATTTCTGGGCTCCCCACTTCAAGAAAGATGAGGAGCTACTGGAGAGAGACCAACAGAGGGCTACGAGGATGATGAGGGGACTGGAGCATCTCTCCTACGAGGAAAGGCTGAGGGAGCTGGGCTTGTTTAGCCTGAAGAAGAGAAGGCTGAGAGGGGACCTAATAAATGCTTATCAATATCTTAAAAGCGGGTGTCAAGAGGATGGGGCCAAACTCTTTTCAGCG
>Ga0065711_1030340_pt1 | contig 32807 bp, 16 predicted proteins | sample Hoacrofraction12_FD_59098 | JGI IMG/M metagenome (GOLD analysis project Ga0065711, IMG submission 59098) | Hoatzin crop microbial communities from Cojedes, Venezuela - Epithelial fraction 12 v2 (version 2) | ecosystem: Host-associated > Birds > Digestive system > Esophagus > Crop | place...
GGGGGGGGGGGAGGGCTGTGAATGCTACTAAACAGGAGTGAACTCTTGATTTCCACATAGTTGTTAGTACAAAACTGAGCATGAGAACTCTTGCTTTAAAATGTCTCCATAGTAGAAATATGCTTGAAACCCATTTCACTCCTTTATATCTCTGTCTAATACTCTCACCATGTTCTTAATTCCAAAAAGAATCTGCACTCTGTCAGAGCCAACAAGGTTGCCAGTAGATTTTAGCAGCATAGTGAACAATTTCACACAATACTCAAAATCAGAAAGGACTAGGGGTATATCAGTTTGCCCTCTCTCGATTCCTGCCGAAGCTAGAGCCTCCAATACACCGGTAAATAAAATGCACGTACAATACACAGTAGTTCAAATGCTCATATTGTTCATATTTATCCTAAAAATACTTCTTTGATGAAGGAAAATATTCTTTTTTTAAATACAGGTTATTTTCAGCTTGTTAAAGGTATTTCTATTTCAAGTAAAATTGCAAATTAATTTCTAAGCTTGAGGGGGAAAAGAAATCACTACCAAGCAGTCAAGATCTTTTTCATTCTATTTTTGTCTTGTTGATCATACAAGATGAAATAGCAATGGGTGGACCTCTCAAACAGCATTTAATGCTAATGAAAAAAAAAGTTAACTACTTTTAGATATCAAAAGGAACATCCCATCAACACAACCTATCCCAATGAAAATTTTTTTCCCTGTAATTAGAGCAACTGTTCTGACAAGAAGGTAACAAAGGGGAGGGAGGAAAAAAAAAAAAACACACAAATTCTGGCAGCAGTTTTTCCTCTCTCCATTCTTCCTCCCTATCTGAATATAAATAACCATCTGGATCATTGTACTGCCTTTGTGACAGGTGGTACTCAGTTATGTTTCTCATTTCATTGGAAAGTAGTAATGACTATTTCTTTTGCTAATATACTCTGTCTGAAATTATTTGACTCGAAGTTAATTTATTTGAAATATGATCCAAAAGGGTTCAGTGCTGATTGGGATGTATTCCTCAATTGCAACATAATCTCTTTTTTTCCCTTGGCATCAGAACTGGAAAAAAGTATTCTAATAATTGTCTCACTAAGATAACTTCTCACGTTCTTCAGCCAAAAACAGTAATGCCAATGAAATATGTCTGTGTCCACAAACCCAATGCTACAACTCCTTTAACACAGTGAGACAATCTGTGAAGGTAAAGGGCACCAAATATTTGCTACTTCCTCAGTTTTCTCCAAAATGGATCATCTACCAATGGTTATGAATTATATGGTGTTCTGATTCTAAGATAGGCCTTTGATTTTTCCTTTTGCTAAGTCAATATTAAAGAATGCTATTTTAAGATCTAAAATAAAGGTGTGTTACAGACTGTTTACCTAATAAAATAATCCATAAAATGAATAAATACATTAGCTTGCTAATTATTAAGATAGCTACCCTTTCTAGGGTAATTTTTCAAGTAAAAGAAATTCCTCAGACCTATCATGCATTTAATCCAACTTTCTAAACAAAATATGTTGAATCAGGCCCTGATCAGTCACTGACCTAAATAATCCTTTGGAAAGATTAAGCTATGTTAATGTAAAACCTGCAAGGGAGGGATAATACACTGTTTCTTGCTCAGTTGTGCTAACAGCAAACTGTAACTAAACATGTATCTTACAGATTTGTGTAGACTGAGTTTCAAGTCGTGGGATCTTGCTACATCTCTTACATCTAGGCGGTGAAGTCCTCTAACGTCAGTAACATTTTCCTTACAAAGGTAGGTACTGTGTTAATACTTTTCCTTTTTAGTGCTTCTAATTCCTCACTGCAAGAGAAGACCTCGCACCATTGTCGTAGCTCCTCTGACCTGTTCGAAGTTGCAGAGGAACACTACAGTATTCCAAAGCTTGGCTGAACAATCCAACATTCAGAAGCTGAACTATATGCCTTTGACCTCTGGATCATCCTGTTTTCCACATGATGGAGCACGATCATTCCCTTAAGCACTGCACCACCCGGAGAGTTCCTAACAAGGGCCACTACAGGGTCAGATGATGGTTATTGGGAAAGATGGCAGAGGCTGGCTGTGTTTCTATTTGTTTTCAATACTTCAAATTTGTAAATAAATACTAAAGTAAACATTATGAAGTGCATGTACCTACTTTCACCTTTTAAATTATATCGTTTGTCTGTCACTTTCCTTCCTTAGACTACAAGCACTTCAGCAGGGCATCTGTCAGCCTCTGTAACAGACCACAACGATCACATGGCCCTATTGCCATGGAGCAAGAGGCACAAAGCTCAGCCAACAGCTATTCTGCAGGTACTCATGTAACAATAAAAAGAGCTGTGCCTTGAATTGTGTACAATTTATGAACAGTAATATTTTGCACAGATCCAAGACATCAAAGCTATCTGTGTTAATCCCAGGAACCAAAGCACCAAGCCGTGGGAACTAGACTCATCTGCAGCCAAGACACGTGGGTCCTTGAAGCAGCGCAGAGTTCACATGCTGTCATGCCTGAGCTGTTAGTTTTGGAGAGGGAATTTACACAGATGTTTGACTGAGTCTCAGCCAGCTAGAAAGTTAAGATTGCATATGAAAGGAATACCAGAACAGTGCTTAGTTAATGTGGTGTCATAGTGATCACCCCTTCAGGGAATCTCTCAAGTATGGGCTTTTCTCTCCCTTCCTAACACATACACCTGGGACGACTTAAGTCCTTCAGCTTCTCATGGTCCCAGGCCAGGGTCTCCACTATTTGCTCCAAAATCAGATTAGCATGGAATTCATAATGAGATTCACACCAAAAGCACACTTAACAGCGTCTGTACATGAGAGTAAACTCTAGATTTCCACAGTTTCAGCAAAAAAAGGTACCCAAATTCACTCTTGCAGTTGAGATCCATTTCTCAAAAATCTGAATCCAAATTCAGAGCTAAGCTTCCTTAGTTACAAAACTAAACAAAAGAACTGCCTACACATTTTAAAGTGTCCCCATAGTAGAAATGTTTGAAGTCTATCTAATTAAGCCCTTTATGTCTCTGTTGCACTCTCACTACCCTAATAATTCAAAAAACAAAATAGACTCACAAGGTTGCCAGCACATTTTAGCAGCAGAGTGAGCAATTTCACACAATATTCAAAATCGGACAAAGAGAGAACTAGGGTTAGTGCAAATTTGTCAGAAAAATATTCCTTTAATAAAGAGAAACCTTTAAAAGATGGTTTATTCGCAACCTTTTATGGTATTTGTATATCAAGTAAAATCACAAATTAATTTCCAAGCTTCACGAACAAGAAAACAATGAAAGAAGATATTTCACCAAGGCAAGCCTAACAGTACCAAAGATGAAGTCTTGAGCTTATGGAGCCCATGGAAATTCTGCTATCACTTTCTGCGGCAGTAAGATCTCACCTCAAAAATTCTATATTTTTAAGTCTGTACCAATTACATTGGTTATATTAAAAAAAAATACAGTATAATACATGCTTTGGTACAGAAAACCAGTAAAGCCTGAATGATTTTTTGTTTCGTTGCAATGTTCATGAACCATACTCCAGTTTAATCAAAGGACTGCTGGTGTGAAGCTTTTGTAGCCTAGTCATGTATTAAGGAAGGCGCTTTTTCACCCAGGTGTAGAAGATTTGACTGAAACTCAGTGTTTTATTTCCAACTCTGCCACTGATGAGCTTAGAAGCTCATGTGCTAATACAGTATTTCCCTAAATCATTAATTAACTTTCCAATATATTCCCTTTGTCAGACACTGAACAGTCCAGACCAGAGGGGCAGAAATACTGTTGGATGAAAGAAAAATCCATTTTTCTCATTACAGGTTGGGTAAGAGCCATTATCCCAACTACTGGGGTTCTCAATCTTGTCTTGATTTGCAGGAAACCCAGGGGTTTGTTTGTAACACCACTTTGGCTAAGTCAATTACTCCTGGCAGAAAAAGCACCCACCTCCCCCTCAAGTTTTCACAATACAAAGTTCATTCAACATAGGTCGAATCTAAAGAGGAAAGAAAAAAAAAAAGGGAAAAAAAACCCCAGAAAGTAATTTCTTAATTAAAACTTTGAAAACAAAGCTAATAAGTTATAAATATTCCAATTAAAATCCCACTCTAGATTGTAAAGAATGCAGAAGTTCCACAGTAATCAAACCAGTGCTACAGGTAATTTATGGAGCTGGCAATCTAGCTCCCTCTCTACTCATCACCTTTGGTAGGAACCTGGCCCTAGCGTCATGGAATCTTTTAGCAGGTGCAATTATTTTCTCCCCCTCTGAGATACCAAATAAAAATGAATGAACACTAACACTTCCTGTATTTTCTTGTCGCGCATTCCTGCCAGCCTGAGCAGCCTTCTTGCCATACACGAGATTTTTATAATACTTCAGAAATCATATAACAAGAGAAGTGTTCATTGTAAGCATGTTTTACTGGTTTCCTAATTTCTAGCTCTTTACTGGCTTTTCACAAAAACTGTATCCACGTGTAACACATTATTGACAAAGATTACAGCATTTGCATTAAAAGTGCTTCCTATGTTTCAAAATACCACCTTTGTCAGTTTTGCTGCTCTAACCACTACACATAGGAAAAACATCTGCTGTGCCTCAATTTTCTTGTGAAATAATAATACTGACCTATTAGTGAAATAGAAATACATGTCCTTTTTATTTTTCCACATGCTACTTTTCCAGAAGAAATGTCTTAAACCTGAGATCCAGAATCCAGGATCCTGACCAGCTTGCAATTCCACAGGACCAGCAGCATAGTATAAACTGGCACAGCTCCAACACAGTCAAATGGGCTATGTCAGATGGAAGTGTGTTCTTTACTGAAGTAGCCAACTCAAATCAAAAATAGGGATTTGGAAAGAATTTCCACTGAATTGCAATTGCTTGCTTTCATACATATTGCAATAGTTACTGCAAAGTGAAGCAACTTTAAAGAGAAACATTTTTCACTTGAGCTTTTAAGTTCTGCAAAGACAACAAATTCATCCATGTTTCCCAACAAGCAGGTAATTAGGACACAGAAAGTGAATTCTTTACTGAATTACTGGCCTCACTGAAGTCAATTGTAACAATTCCTTGGTTTTGTGAGAATTTCACCGCATTAGCTTTCCCTCAGGAAGCCTACACAATATGTGGTAGAGCTTTGTTTCATTATGTTTGATAATAGTGACAATAATATAAAAATATATTGGGGATTCCAATACCCAACTGTTTGTGACATACATTCTGTAAGCTCCAACCATATTTCAAAGCGTTTGTCCTAAAGCTCCTAACTAAGCCAAGCACGTTGGGCCTAACTACCCTGACAGCCTTCTGTAACAAAATGCCTTTATTTGTAGGCCAGGGGAGGGCAAGCACTGTCATCTGCCTTGACATTAGCAAGGCTTTCAATGCAGTCCCCCACAGGATCCTTGCAGGGAAACTGGTGAGGTACGAACTGGATGGGTGAACCACAAAGGCAGTGGGAAGCTGGGTGGGCCTTTTGGCCCTCAGGCTAGCAGTCAGTGGTTCAAAACCTAACTGCAGCCAGCTGCAAGCACTGCCCGTCTCCACTCAGTCAGTTTTGGGGCTGATCCTCTCTAATGCCTCAAGTATTGAACATCAATGGCCCAGATGATGGGACAGAACAAGCGCTCCTGAAGCCCATGGAGGGGCATCCAGCTGGGGCAAGTGGTTGTTATACTGGAGGACCATTCAGCTGGCAGCCATTCAAGAAGATCTCAGCAAACTGGAGGAGTGGGCTGACAGAAACCTCATGAAGTTTAACAAGAGGGGCAGAGTCCTCTACCTGGGATGGGTCAACTCTATGTGCTGAATTAGCAAGATCACAGCCAGCAGGTAGAGGGATGTGACTGTTCCCCTCTGCGCGGCACTCACAAAGCCACTTCTGAAATAACATGGCTCCAGTTTTGGGCCTCCAGTACTCAGAGGAAGACCAACAAACTGGAGTCTGTTCAAATCGTATACTTACAGCATTGACAGCCTAAATTTCTGTAAGCAATCTAGACTCATTTTATAGTTTATAGAGAGAAAAAGGCATTTCTCAGCTATAATTCATCTTGCCCTATGGTAAAAATTTATGATGAAACATGAGCTAGGAGTACCTGTTCCTTTCCAATGATTTCAAAAGGATTTTGCATGAATTGCTCAGATACCAACAGCCACATTTGACATATCTAACACTGTCAGTGTTAGACCCCGAGGTGTCTTGCATTACGCATGAAAAAAGAGAGATCATTTACAGAGTAAATCTCAGCATAAAGTCTGAACTCCACTTTTTATCCCATTTTGACCAAAGTTAAATACACCAACAACAGAACTAAGCCTGGGAAATTAAGTGAAAATAAAGCTCAAATATAATTGTACTTTCCTCCTTGAGATGAAAAAAACAGAAAATTAACATTCTAGGTATAAAGAGAAAACTGAGAAGTACTAATACGGTAATATTACTGGGATTATTTTTGCAACATTAAACCTGTAGATAAAATGGTTTGTACAAACGCTTACCAGAGCAGTAGAGAACTCTTATCAGAGTTCTTGAAAAATCTCATCTGCATGTCTGTGGATCTCTAAGACAGTGAGTGTTGGGTTTCTGTATCTCAGCTATTTATAGGGTCTTTAAGCCCATTAAAAGATTTAAAAAAAAGACACACAAGCCATTTAGTACATGTAATCTCTTTGCCATTTCTGCAAATACCATGTTATTTGTAGATTTGTGAGTGTAAGGACACAGATGTAAAGCCACTCCCCAGCCATTACATTAGGGTCAGGAATGCCTGTAGTACTGCTCTAGTCTGAGGAATTGTTGGCTGTGTTTTTTATGAATTGTTAGGCATTGAAACAGGTAAAATATGTTACCATCTATTGGCAGGACCAGAAGCTGCCAAAGCTTCCAGAGTTCCTCTAATACCCTCACCGCACACATGAAAACACGTTAGATGGAAGTGTGGGGTTATCAGGATCACCTGCAGCATCAAACATAAATATTGCACTGACTGAACCGCACTTCTGGAAACCTACCTCAGAGCACTGCTGCATAATTTCATGTTGACGTCAAGTTGCGTGTCTTGAAAGTGATGGACTGATTAAAATCTTGACCAAAATTATACCATAAACTGTGCTCAAAATCTCGAACAACTTAGACTGTGCACACTAATGTCCAAACTGGCTAAAGGACCGAAGACTGCTCCTCATCTCCCACAGTTCCCACTCTGACATATGCACATCAAAATAGGACCATTGTACTATTTCTCCCCCAGTGCACTGGTTCTCACAAAGAAGAAACTATGACATGGGGAAGCTGTAGTGTGCTGCAGCCAAGACAAGTGGGACACCAAAAGCTCAGGGCTTGGCCCAGGTACCCCATGATCATAGATTAACTCAGCAGCTGGAAACTAGCACTAGACAGCCACTCACTCACCCCTCTCCTACCCCTCACAGCAGGATGAGGAGGAGAAATGGACAAAAGGGGAAACTCATGGGTTTAGATAAAGATAGTTTAATAAGACAACAAAGAAAACACTAATACTACAACTAATAATAATGATTATGACTATGCAAAACAAACTATACACAATACAATTTTCTCACCTCCTGATGACCAATTCGCAGTCAGCTCCCAAGCAGCGATCATGGAACCCCGAACTCGCAGATTTTGCCAATTTTTCAAAACTCTCGAAAAAGACCAAACTCCCACAAAAGTTCAAACTCCTGGACAAGAGAGGATACAAACTCACAGACAAGAAAAGAGCAGAGATTCCTAACCCCTGGCCAACCTCTATTCATAAATTGAGCACAGCGTCCATGGTATGGAATGTTTCCATTGGCCAGCTTGGGCGGTCTGCCTGTGCTCCCTCCCAGCTCCTGCACGCCTGCTCATAAGCTGAATATGAGAAACTGGAAAAAGTCCTTGATTTCTTAGCAACAACTGAAAACATCAGTGTCATCAACATTCTTCTTGCACTAAACCCAAAACACAGCAGCTACTGAAAGGAAAATTAACTCTATCCCAGTCAAACCAGGACACCCAAGAAGCACTCAAAACAGAAAGAATGCAAAGTGTGCAGAGACCAGAGCCTTCACAGGAGAACAAATTGCTGTGCTCTACCCCAAGAACCGATGTTCATCGGGATAATGGTACAGGTCTCAGCTACAGGAAATTCACATCTCAAATGTCTGGCATCATACCTGGACCACTTCTGTGAAACCTACATCTTGTTTGAATTTTGCTGCCACTTGCTAGATCTAGTGAAAGGATTACAAGTTCAGAAGTGTATCCATTTTTTCCCACCACACTGAGAGAGGTGTTTCCTCTCCATACAGACTTTGGTTTCTCTCGCATCCTCAGGCCAAGCTACAACTACACAACTGGAAAATGTTAAGTCACTTGAACTGTATTCAGGGTTGGCAGGATGTTAACCTGTTGGGGGGAAAGAGAACTTTTCTGCATGTCAGTGCTACTCACATTGGTGATAAATGATATTTTATCATATTTCTTGGTGTTATTTCAGAGAATATAACTGTATTTCTATCATTGCAGCAAGCACGTTCATATTTGAGCCATACCTTAAATTACTAAGATACGATAATGCCGGCAGCAGAACTGCGGTAGCACCAAGTACGTGGCAAGTTTGTTTAATAGCTGTCCTCCTCTGGAGGAATTGGTAGTATCAGAAATTTCCATTTGCCGAATAATGACTGACAGCCTAACAGATGTAAGATACGCTGAGCATAACTGAGCAGCACCCCACTGTAAAATCTCTCGGGATGATTTATGTTTTGAGATCATTCAAAATGAGCAAACAAAATGAAGATCACACCAATGCATTTCCATATGATTCTGTAGGTCAGCTTCAAAAACCTCAAAAATTAGTGAAAGGGAGTTTAACAAATTCAGTGTGGAAACTTTGCCATTCCCCTGTGGCAAGAAGAACTGTAAGGATGTGATGATAATGTGATTATTAATATTGCATTTAATCCTAAATTTTGATAAAAAAATTTAAACAGATTTTCTAATAATTGAAAAGGAAAAACCTGTATTTCGAAGGGAAAACTGGCAGAAGATACCCTTGTGCATACTACTGTCACAAGTTCTGCCATTTCTTTTTAGCTAATGAATAAACCCTCAGGTGAGAGGAGTACATTTTCACTTTAGCTTATTGCTGCTGTTTGTCCAAATCACAAGGCCACCATCAGTCAGAAAATAATACAATTTAACTCCTAGCGGTAGTAAAAAACAATTTAATGGAAGACATTTTTCTCTTCCGTGTGAAATATCTGTAATAAATGACCCATTTTTCAGGCAGAACTATTCAGGAATGACAACGTATCACCAGGCTGGTTTAAATATGAGAAAACCATTCACACTGTGGAACAGTAAATACCTGTTCAGGGATATTGAATAGAAGGAAGGTGAAGAAGTGTCTCCAACTACTAATGAACGTGCAGAATTTGCTGTCAGGAAAGAAAGCATTCAGTATCCAAATTTCGACTGCAGAAAGGGCATAAAGAACTCTTGAGACACAAGGGATACTGCCACGAGCTATGGCCATTTAAAGCAGTCGTGATTACATCACAGGTACAGCTTGTCCAAATATGCAAAACATATTTCGCACAGCTTTTGGTAACACAAGCTTTAGAGCCTAGAGACTTAGAGTCATGTGAAAAGGCAGTTCCACATTTGTGTGAAACTCCATACACTGGTGAGTTATCTGAAGCATGACACGCAGAGCTACAAGAATACGTTAGTCGTGTAACCGCAGACAGAGGCCTGACGAGCTCATCAGAACACTGAACGTAAGGGTCCTCGCAGTAACTCTCATCTGCCACTGCAGAAGCAGCAAATATCAAAAATACTCCCCATGTTGAATAGGAACTCGATAACCGTCATGCAATAAGAATATAGAAATGAGTTTTTCCATCATATATAACTAATCCTGAAACTTTACATAGAGAGTAACATTAAAGCAGGAACCTCGCCTGACATCCCTCCAAGATCCAGACCCCCTGTCTAACAGGGACCATACAGCCAAGAGTGGTCATTTATTTATATAGTCCTCTCTTTCATCCCAGCAAAACGCAACAAAAAGATACAAGCTTTGCGGTGCATGTATGAATCCAAGGCATCAAGTTATTAACTGTTCTTCTTCCAGGGCACTATTATGGGGTGTTTTCAACAGAAAATATATTGGTCACTGGTTGTGCTTACCACACTTGCCAGCTAGTGGCCAGACACTGCAAAAGAGGTGGTCAACTTGCAGAAGGCCCTTTCCACGCTGCTCAACAACGTTCAGATATAGGAAACAAGCAAAAGTCTTATCAAAATTCTGAAGTCTCACCTTCCTGTATCTCAAATACAGAGCCAGTGAGAAAGTTTATGCAAACCACAGAGGTGAAAGACCCTGCAGTAGACGGAAGTTAATTTACTCTTCTCTGATAAAAATCAACTCAGGACACAGTAGCCTTTTATAATTACAATTCCACCTTAAGCTGTGCTTGGACATGAAGTTAAGGGTTTTTTTCCCCCCTCTATGTGCAGGTAGATCATTATGGGAACTGTTAACTTTTCCAGGTGATGCCAGACCTTGTCCAGCTGGCTCAGTTTCACTTAACTGGAAGAATTCTTACCTGCCTAAAAGCGGTGTGAATAAGCGAGGCAGTGCCACAGTGCGCAGATGAAAGGTGGCAAAAAGTAATGCATGCCACTAAACTCCCCCCGCCCACTTAAAATCCTTCTATACCTAACAACCATCTGCCAGCTGTGAAAAGAAATAAGGTACTACGCCGATTCGTAATGCACAATCTGATTCATGCACTCGTACTAAATAAATAGGACATAGCACTTGTATACACAATTCAATGACAGAGGTAAATTTGATCAAATAAGAAAAACAGTAAGATGTTGACATTACCATGTGTCCTGTCACCCTCCAGAAAGGATTAAAAGTCAAAACACACTCTATGGGAAACTAATAATTTCATTTAGTGCACCAAGATTAAATAAGTTCCAACCATTGCAGTGTCATAGGAGAAGATGGAAAATAAGGAAGGAGAGGAATGGAAGTGATTTTTATACCTAGCTTCGTTCGCTTGATGTGTTCACTGGATCTAAGTCACACTTTGAAATAGGCCCACCACGCTATGCCTGAAATAGGTGGTTTTCCCCAGAGTTTCACTTTTAAGCACATACTACAGCTACACTTCCAGCATTTCAGGTCAGAGCTGGGAGTATGGGCTTGTCCTCAGCACTATGAACAAGGGCAATGTGTCAAATCTGGCCCAGACTTGAGCTCCAGTAAAAATTGTTAAACACAAAGTGCAGCTGTCTAAGGTCAAGTCCCATGTGTTTTGTTCAAGTAAAGCACGGATGGTCTTGAACTCTTAAGAAAACCGAATGTAACATTCATGTCACAAACTAGTTGCAAACCCAACATTCCTACAATAAAAGCAGATATGACTGAGCAATTTTTTTCAGAGGAAAATTAAAATCCTCTCATCAAACTGTACCTTTTGAGTAAGTAGGAGATGGGTCTCAATTAACTTTGAAATTTTGTACAAAATTTAATCAGAACAATGGGGTATTACAAGATATGAATTATTGACCACCAATAATTTTTGGAAATGGCATCAAGGTTGTTCAATAGCAGTTACAGCACCAGACATTTCTCTACAGCTTCTCTGAGCTAAATAAACTAAGAAACTTTTTTGAAGTTCACACTGATGTAGGACTTCCAGAAGAATGGCTTGCTTTTAATATATTGAACCTGCTTGGCTAATAATTAAAGCCAATCAATTAAAAAAAAAAAAGTCAGTATCATGGTCAGAAGAATTCTTCAACGGTTTCAGAATGATCCCCAGGAAAACTTCAGATAAATTCCTCCTCAAACATAACTGAAGAGGCGACATGTCCAAGATATGTAATGGCTGTTACACATTTGCATCTGTAAAACCTCGCTTCCCAGCCATACAAAACCCCTCTCATCTGTCATCTCGTAGTTTGCATGCTCCCGAGTCAGACCCTATTTTGGAATGCCTTGTGTTGTCAGTGACATGGGCTTTAGTGCCACTCTGTGTTCAAATGACACAACTGCAGGGAGCTGCTGTGCCAGAGCACCCAGTAGCGTGATAGATACGCAGTGCAACGACACTTCATTGATTCGTAAAAATACTTGAATTTTAGAAGAGAGGATGATGTTGGTCCTTCACTTGATCTCACCTTCAGCCTCAATAATTCTGTTTTGAAAAAGCACAGAAGTAATGGCGGGGTTTTCAGAGGAACTGGATGTTCAGCATAAAAGGATATGTGAACTGATACAGTCACGGTCGTAAGAAGTAAAGACACCAACAGCAGAGAGGAAGGGACAGTGAAAGAAGCTGGCAGGGTGCAGGAGACGAGACAAAGTCGGAAGGAGGAAGGAGAGACTTTCAGCAAATACGTGCGAGTGAGAGAAGGATTAAGTGAACACAAAGAGAACAGGCAAGGGAAACAGGCACAAGTAGTTAGGAAAAGTCGGGTGGGTAATCCCTGTCTTTTGGCTCATCTGGGGAAAAACTCATCTTCACTGAAATGCAGATCTTGAATTCAGAGACATTACAGCCTAAGGGATGAGAAGCAATCCCACATACTATATTCCTTTATTCTCCCTCGTTCTCCTTCGTGGTTCCCACTAAATATTTTTGTTATTTTGGGGTAGGGTTTTTTTGTTTTAACCTAAAAAACCCCTCAGAGAATACACTTTTGAAACATCTTGCCAAAACAAGGGTTCTGATATGAACATCATTTGTAAGTGAGAGGCAAACAAACAACTCGCAGAGGAAAAAAAATAAGATAATATATTACCGGTTCTATCAACAGTAATTCCCACAAAGAGAAATATCTTATGAGATCTTTCCATAATATGAATAGAAGTTACAAAAAAACCAGCCAACAAATGTCATAAAATTAAAAAACGTAAATGGAAACAAAAACTGAGTAGGAGATACTGCTTATTCTGAAAGAAAACATTGTTTGCCCAACCAGAATAAAATGAAGCTAAGAAATATACTGAGAACTGAGCAAGCCAAGAAGACCATCAAATGCCAGAAGCAGAGACCACAGTTTGCACAGGGATGCTGAGACTGTGCATGGCTCGACACTCACTCCCTATCCTGTCAGCCTCACCTGACCTGCACCAACATCAATTCTGATGAGCAGAGAAACACCAGAGGCCTGTGTTGTGAAAACTCCTACTTACAAAACATCAAGGTGTCGTTATCACACACAACAACTATCATGCAACACCGCAATAAAGACATTTCCTTCAGCAGATAAGCCCTCCAATAAATACCAATCTCAGAAATACAGAAGAGCACAGAGTCCCCCGCGGCTGGCCTGAGGACAACGCACGTCTACCAGAGGAGGCGAGTCGCTGCAGTATGGCATCACAAAAGGGTGCTGAAGGAACACAAACTGTTTGGGGCTCGTATTCTCTTTTCTGCTTGAATTTATGTAAAATCCCTAATGAACAGAAGTTAATTAGCTACACTTAAGACTGATCTACAACTACAGCCATAGGGAATAAACAGGTTCACCAGCTGCTGTATTACTCCAACTACACTGTAAATTGCTGCATGCTATTAACATGCTCTCCTGGCTTCAATAAAGAAAATCTTACTGAAATCAGTAGCACACATTTCCTATTTCAGTGAGACATTGCAAAATTAAAATGATATGTAGTAAAAACAATATGTGTGAGCCACCTGCTTACTGTATGATAGAATAGATTGGCATAGAATGACAGCTGCTGCACAGCCAACATTTCAGATACTGTACTACCTTGCCAACTGGACTTAAATTCACACATGATTTCCTTGACTAGCACTGAATGAATTTTTGCTGCTATAAATATGCATTGGCAATTGTGATGAATCATCCTGGATACTAAGGGTCACTGTTAATTCAAATACATCAAGAACCGTATCCAGTGCAAAAAGCCACCAGAGCAAATATTGGTGTCAGGACTGTTTTCATGACCTAAACGTAAAGAACATGCCTTGACCCACAATAAAGGGTGACCAACAATGAAGATGGCCCCTGCAGAGCTTGCTGGGTACTCGCAGCACATAAGACTAGATGTTAAAACCAAAGAACTAATTAATCTTTGCATGCCTCCTCATGCCAGCCTGGAGTCTGTGAGAGTTACCATGACCAAGACCTTACAGCCTTTTTTAGGCACCTAGAGCCAGATTCAGACAGCCTAAACTCCACTAAGTTCTTACACCTATCCTAGGCCTATTCTACATCTGCATTTTGTTTTTACCACACTCAAGGTAGGTCACAGCTCTACCCTTTTGTTGGACTTTCTGAATCCTGCTTCTGACTGATGTCGTTCCCAGCACTGCTCAGTCACAGGGATTTAGCAAAAGGCAGGCTACTTGATAGTGCTTCTAATTCCCATAGATTTCAATTAGAGCCAAGTGTCTAATTATGTTTGCAGATCTGGTTTTGCAGGTTTTATATTAAAAGGGGGTGCCTAGAAACTGTAAATGTTTCTTTTAATCTAACTTTCTATGCTAGCAGCTTATGTCTAAAGTCAGTGCTGACAGGAACTCTAACAAGGAACCACTGCTTTAGATTTCCCTCATAATAAAATATTCTTTGAGTATGAAATAATAAATAGTCTGGGTCTGCAACAGGAAATAATTCTATAAGGATGAATATGGTTTACAGTTCTTCAACAAGCGACAATTCTGTAGTGTTCAAGAAAGGGTAGGTTTGGGGTAAAATCAGTAATCTATTTTAACCAATTCAAATGCCAATATCCCATCTGCTAAGTCTCTTTATTTTATATCAGTCTGCCATTTTCTCTTAGTGGTAGCATCAATAAACATTGTTGGTAATCATCTGCTTGTGCTCTAATGTGGCATATCCAGTTTCATTGAACAAAGCCAGGCTGAAGATCCCCAAGGAAAAAAAAAAAGTGACTTGTTTAGCTGTGATTCAAACCCATGTCTCTGATTTAAGAATGACTCAAAGTTGCATCATCACCAAACCTGAACACAAATAGTTTTTATCATATACAAAGCTAAATGCTAATAGCAGCTATGTTTTATTTATTCCAAAGACATTTTCAACTACTTTTTTTTCCCCCTGATTTTGCCAAGTGCAGTGGAACATTTCAAAAAAGCCATCAATTTGAGGAGTTCACTAAAAACAATATTTGTATTTGATGACGTGTAACAGGATTCCAGCTGGAGAATACCACTTAGGTTTAAGAAAGGGTTTGTTTTGCTTTCTCTCCTTTCAGATAGATTTGGAATTCACAGACATGAAAGGCTGCATAACAAAGCCTAGATTCAGGCTTCCCTTAGCCAGTATTTGCTAAAATTCTCAAATACATCTAGCACATTCACAGTCTGCAGCCAGAGGCAACCTAAAACACTATTACAAAGGCAGGTTTTGCTTCTCAGGCATTGTAAAACTACAGTTGCAATAATTTCATTAATCACAGCCATTAATAGTTAAAATAGGCCTGATGATTCTATAATCAGTGGTGGAAGGAATTATAATAGGCCACTTACTCTGAAAAGCTAAGAGATGATCAGCCTTGGCTTGCATAGCAACTTCAAAGACTCACAGTTTTTGAGTTCCCATCAGGCTTCTTGGGCTTCTGACAAGAGCAAGGCAACAAGAAACTTGTGTCCTTCAGCCTACGAGGCTTATCTGTAAGACAGGAAGGATCTGAAACTGTTCGGTTGGGAGATCAACCTGATACACAGGTTACCAAAAGGTGGAAGCTGGAATACCAGGTGGGCTGGGAACCCTCTGCGAATCAGCTGAGTTTCTCGACTTTTCTTGCTTCTTCAAACAAGCTGTCTACATTTAAAATGCCGTTTTCAAAAAATCTGCATTCTCCAATGTGAAAATGTCCCATTACAGATCACTGTCAGGACAGGCAGCTTGTCTCACGGGTCACCAGTCCCCGAACAGCCCCATGCCCCTGGAGGTCCTCCACACACAGAGGCGGAGGACACCGAGCTCAGCACCACTGAGGGCCAGGAGCTCCAGGGCGGCTGGAGCAGGCTGTAACATGCCTGCTGCAGGGGCTGAATTAGGCTAGTTCTGCCGACAGGACATATCCTGTAAAATGTAAGATTCCCACGCCTGTCAGCTAATATTGTACCCTGCCCTGGCATCGTAATGGAAACGGCTGTGCTTTCTGAAGGCATCATCTTTGACATGAGACGTAAAACCACACATGTTTGTTGTTTCTATATTTGACATACCGATCTTGAGTTTGGGGAGGAAACGGTAGCTTCTGCTAACAGAGACCAGAAATGTCTTTTGGGAGGTGGCATGTAAAACTACGTCCTCAGAAAAGAAGTTTAGCTTTTAGTGAAAACTCTGATGTTAACAGCACTGCTTTCCTGAGTGGCTAGAACCCACTTTTCAAAGGAAAGACTGCAAAAGTACAAATATACTAAGTTTACAAATTATATTCTTGTACATTTGAATCATCTGTATAGTCACCGATGACAAAAAATGTATCAATCACCTCTGCACAGAACTGCTGTCAAGGTATCAAAATCACTTCATCTATTACATTTATTTTTCAAATAGTATTATTTTCTACAACATTTATACTGTGAATGATGCTTATATTTTTGACAATAGCGCACATAAAAAGCCAAAAAAATACCAATCATTGGAAAAAAGCAAATTTATCTGAAATTTTGAAGTCAATGTTCAGATATTGCTGATATGAAGTAGCTAATTCTGTAGGCGTGGCTTGATAGTCTACAACATCACAGATTATTTAGAACACAGGCACTGGCAGGCCCGCTGCAGTCCCAGCTGGCCTGCTGCCTGAAGCCTGGGCTATACACTTTTCACGCAAGAAATAAATCCTTCTTTAAAATATTACACGGGTCTGAGATTTACTGTTCGTTGGAGACGCCTATGCCAACGTTTGCACATGGCGGCGCAGCCCTACCACGCCTGGCAGCAGCCGGAGCAGGGCTTGAGGGGCAAGCCTTGCCAGGGACCCTCTGCTGCCCAGGGCGGCTCCGGGAGCCACGGAAGGGAACGGCATTTTGTGCCAGAAAAACAGCAGTCGCACATTTTCACCATCCCCTCCCCAGTGAAATGAATGTTTCATTAGAAGCCAGAAAAGAAATCTATATTAAGATACTGCTAATGTTCTAACAAAGTGACACAAACAAGTTACACTGCTAACAACTCACCTTCCTACTCTAGGTATTTATAGCAATCTCTGAGATTTTACTGATATACCACAGCCTATTAATTCTGCTGTGTCTTGTGTCCCCCCCCCAAAAAAAAAGTAGGATAAACAAGTGACAAAGTTAAATATTCAAAATAGAATTTCCTCCCCACTGTTTATTTAAGTTAGATATTTAGGACCGAGCTTATCAAGCCAACTGATAGGCATCCTGCACATGGCATAGCACCTAGCACCGGCTCTCTGCATGTGCTGAATCATGGCGACTGATTTTACGTGAACCAGAGGTATGTTCACATATTAAAATGCAGGAACAAACCTTTCATTATGACAGTCTCTTAAAGAGAAAGTTGTTAATACACAAAGATGAAAATGAATTGACCAATTACGGAATGACCTTAGAAGAAAATCTGCCGTTACCATACTTGAGCTAGCACAGTACAAGTAAATATCTCTAAAAGAAAAAGCAAAGTCTTCTATGACAGAAACCAATTTGATATGGAAATGGGTCAACAGTTGCTTAAGATGTAGCACAGTTTTGATTTGATCTGCTATATTTGGACTCTGTATGAGGCGCTTCCAGTAGCATCGGTATTGCTTATACATGAGACTTTTGCATAATCACTGTATGAAGCATTAGATTTCTTCAAACCGAGAATGATCTTCAAAACGACTATACATATCTATGTTAATAATGTGGATACAACAGTATTTGCTGAAGAAAAAGAACAACTGTTGTCTAAAACAATTAGGATTCATGATGCATTGCTTGGCAGACTATTGTTCAAAAGCCCACGCAGTCCTTACCCAAGAGAAGCCCAAACGCATCCACAGGCACCAATTTGTGCACAGTACGGAGCTCAGAATACACGCTGGTCAAACAAGGAAAAATGTAAAAGTAATTGCACGCACATTTATTTTACAGATGAAATACTGTATTGGTAGCAAACTGGGTTTTATATTGCTGCTTTTCAGACATGATCGCAGTTCGAGTTATACTTGTCTTCAGAAAACAACCAGATTCCATTTTAAGACACTTCTTTCAAGGATATTGTATAACCTTGTACTTCCACACACCTCAGTTGTTAGCTTTCCAGTCTACCCTGTTATTCCTAGGCAGTCTCTAGTAATCCCTGTATCACCACAGGGATTAAGCTAATTGCACTCCTGGAAACTATGAAAGATCATTTCACAGTGCTTACCACCACTTTAGGGAACATTCACCAGCCAGCAGTGAATTCTCCCTCTTTTTACTTGCTTGGCCTCTGCTCACATATGCTGCTCATACAACTCCATTGGTTCTTCTTTGCCCTTGCTTTCTTGATGTCTGACCTTGGGAAGAACACAGGTATGTGATATTTTCCTTTAAGTAGGCAACAATTAATATAAGCATTCACATGCTAAAAGCCAAGTGCAGGCATCAAAGATCAGCTGTTGACTCCTGCAGAGGGATCATACAAATGACCTTGGTCACGGATGAGGTCCTGGTAGCCCTCACAGCCTAGAGCCATGATTAGCTGCTGGACACGGGCAACCTTAAAAAACAAAAGTTGTAAGGACCATTTTCAATCGATCTCTGTATGCTGTTTGGCACTGAAAGAGGATATGTTTAGATTATATTAGCATAGGTCATAACATCAACATATTATCTCTGCAGAGACATAAGCAAGTTATTGTAGCCACAGTAAGCCATAGGTCTGCTGAAATCTACGGAAGTGGGAACGCTATGTCTTCGCACAGAAAACAACATGCACCAGGCTATTTGTGATTAATAACAATGATTCTAAAGCCACCATGAATTATAAGTACAGGGGTTACTAACCTTTACAGAGTCCACATGAACATCCATTGCATTCCACTCTCCATTCTGTGTCTTAAAGGTGATATTCTGAGAATAAAAGTCTCTACAATACAGATCTCTACAAGGGTATAGACCATTCAGTCGAAGCATATTTTAACCTAATAATTCCTATAGCATACTGCAATTACTAAACTAACTGCTATTAGTGAAAGCCAAACTCCTAATTCCTGTGTCTGGCTCTGTAACAGATGCCATACATAATGTTTAACAAGTAGTTCATGTCTCTTGACACCATTTTACCACTTGTAAAATAAGAATGCTTTGAGATCGATGAATGGTAGGCGTTATAGAAGTAGAAAGCATTGACTATTATTTGTTGTATTATTATTATTTAGTGTAACATACGGATGCAAAATTCTGGCTTGTTTGACCAGGAAGACAGCCCTATATGTTTAAAATTAAATTAGCATAGAAAAAAAATTAAGCAAACAGACTATCTCAAATAGGAAATGAAATAAACAGTATGGAGCTCTTTAAATACATAACAAGTAATCAGCGAAAGGGCTGTGAACGGAACCTGAGTGGGAAGCTTGTGACCAGTGTGAGGCTGATATTGCTGGAAGCCTGAATGAAAGTTAAAAGGCTCCATGACTAGGCCAGACTATACAGGCAATTAGAAGCGCTGAATGTTGCCAAGGCATCAGGCCAACAAGAATTACAACTCAACAAACTGAATGAAGGAGAGTGGGGGAAGAAAAATAAAAAAAAGAAAAAGGGGGGAAAAAAAAGAAAAAGGCTTTAATTAAATATTTGAGATCTCACAAGGGATGGGGAAAGTGCCAGGTAACTGGAAGATGGTTAACTAAACAGAGGGGGTCTGTTCGCTCATTAATGCGTGGGGGAATTTACAAGTGTAACTTCTACTACCATTAATTGGAGCTACAGTAAATGAGTGATGGCAGTGTGTACTGGTGGGGAAAGGCTCGTGATACCTAGACTGGTCTTACCTACTAAGGGTTTATGGAAAATTTTATAGGGTGATTTTCGGATCTGAATGAAAAGGTCACTAAGATGGAACTTGTTGAAATAAAAGTTTGTACTACTTTAAATGCAGGATGATCCCAGAATAAAGCAATCTTTTCCTAAGAATTTTTCTTAGCAGCATTTTTTTTCATAATTGTGCAACATTTACTTTTCTCTACCCTGCACCTCAGAAATCCCAAAATAACCCAGTGGGACATGCATCGGATTCAAAGTGGATAAAGTAACTCCATTTCTGCAGTTAGTTGTCAGAAAGGTCACCAGTTGGGATGATCTGATTATGCCTGTGCTGAAATGAGACAGGGAAAGGAAGCCAGCAGGTCACTCACCCGCAGAGAAACAGTAGGAAAGAGGAGAACAGCAGTACTTGTGAAAGGACCTAACACTGGTGGGGGTAGGGGAAGAACTGCAAGTGTACTCTGTCATTGGACCCAGTTAGAAATCCTGTAGACATAATTACTTCAGAAGAGCATATATACATTTTTATGCAGCTCAAAATTTCATGGTTTTCACAACATCTATCACACATCAAATTTTAAATGCATTTTAGTTATAACATACCATTTTCCTATCCACCGTTCCTCCATTAAGTCTAAAGTTTGCTTCAAAACAAAATGTTAAGCTTCATTGTTTCCATACCACTACAGTGAAGCCAGAAATTATTTACAGACTAAAAAGAGAATTGTATTTTTTCAGCCACGTCAGAGAAATTTTGGAATAGGTAAAATATGCTGTATTTTCACAGCCCATGAATACAAACCAGAAATAAGAGCTTGAGTAACTCTTTCAGGTACACAAAACGGAGAAGCAAGGGACAGGAGGCTTTTGTCGGAGTCTCATGTTGGCAATTTTACCAATAGTTCTAAATGAAAAGGAGAAACCACTGGAGTTTCAGAGCATGGCATTAAAAAAAAAAAAAAACAAAATTCAGCATCTGTTCTCCACATGACTATATATCTTGGGATGGTTTAGAATAAGGAATCTAATTAAAAAAAAAAAAAAAGAAAACAAAGAAATAACACAAAAACAGCAAAAAAGGCTCATGAAGAAAAAGGCTCTAAGTATATAAGCCTTCACAGGCTTGAGGCCACCTAGGATCTTTTTAAAACTCAAACTGCCCTCAGATGTTCAAGAAATTGGTCTTTCAAGTGAACCATGTCTATACAAGCACATTTTGAAAGACTTTGTATTCTCAGCTTCTACTAATGCTTTACCAGAAAGGTAGCCAGGTAGGCACCTCAATAAGCCGAATGTTTTTGAAACTTGTAGACCGATTTTGATTTGGACTCTTCTTTCATGACAAGAATAATACAATATACATTAAAGAGTAAAGGAGAGCAGTAGCTCAATAAATAAAAATTATGACTACAACTAACAGTAAATGAGAGAGATATCCATTGAAGTATTTAATGTTCTTGAAGACAGATAAATTCATATCCTCATCACAAGATTACCTTATAAAAAGTAGCTGCTAAGAGTGACTTGCTTTCTTCCCTTGCCTACCCTCAATAAAATATGCACCTCTGTAAAGGACAAAACAGATTCGCATCTACAGTTGCTACAAAAGAGTTTATTTCACAAGTATATCCTTTATAGCCTTAACAGAATCAAATATTAGACAAGAATCAATTCAGCCATTATTTTTATATAGAACTTAAATGCTGACACGATAGCTAAAGTCAATATTACTAGCCAAATCTGTTAAATTTCTCAAGATTAAGAGGGGAAAAAATGGAGAATTTTCACATTAAGGTGGTGGGCTATATTGTAGCTTAATTTATAATTTCCAGGCGTATAAGGCAAGCATAGACGGACCATATGTCTTTTCTTGGCCTTTAAATGCTCCTATTTTCCACTAGACTTGCCTTTTTCTCCATCTATTGGCAGCCATACCATTTGCTATTCAGGTGATTGGCTGTAATGAGCCAACTCCTGTTTCCGTATGAATAACCACTTTTTTCCCCCAATTACTTAAGCTGCCAGCAAGTCACTGGTGTCATGTTCTTCGATGCAAATCTGACTGTCAATAGAGAACAGTACTACATAAAGAGAGAATTTTTGACGACACCCTTAGCTTCATATTTTTTGTAAATGCTATTCAGTTTAGCTTCCAGGGAACATGGGGAGGGCGGCAATGGTCCACAGTAAGAATTACGAATATCTTTAATTGGCTTTGTGCTCCACATGCCCTTGTAATCAGCCATCCCATATGGTAGTCTGAAATAAATTTATCAATCTCCATTTATGTATTTGTGACACTTTAAAGAGTCCATTTTAGTCAATATCAAAATCTATAAAAATGTCACATTTAGTTTTAAATTTTTATTTTAAAAGTTAGAACACTGAATACATAGTTTGATATTTACAATTTTTGGAAATAAGCAGACACACAGAAAAGCGCGGGGGGAAGCTTCTGAGGCCAATGAGCACAGTTATTAACAATATGAGAACTAAATATATCATTTTAACTCTCTTTTTTGAAAGGTCATTTTTTATTAATCTTTCTTAAATGGGCTTGGATATTCTTCACTTAAAGGGAAACAGCTTACATTTTGCAGGCCAAGAGACCTTCTTCTTGGAATCTACAAGGATAAGGTGTGATCATGGGGTGAGGGACAGATTCCTTCCAGGTGTTGGCACTCCTGATTGCAAGCACCATGTTTGACATTAAATAGCTACAGAATAAAACTATATTCCACCAAAAAATTGCTATATTAAAATTCTAATACAAAACAATAAAAGCAACACTACCCAGTATGCAAGGCGTAGTCTATTAACTACCTACCTTCCACCTGAATCATTTCAGGAAGCCTCCCCAGATCTCCACCAAATCAATTTTCTAAGTGTTCCCCTTTTTTTCCAGGTGATTCCAGGTAAACACCATTCTAAGCCTCCGAGTAACTTCTTGAACATGTGCTTCTGCAATGTAGATACCAGCAGCCAATCTAAAGAGAAAGACATCTTCAGTGTGTATGAAAAACTGCTACTGGTGCTGCAACACTAAGATTCAGTTCTGCGTGTTCCCAGGTGCTCTCCGTTGGGACTTTACCTCTGAACTAGCTAGCTTCTGTGAGAAGATCTTTTCTAACAGCAGATGTCCTAAACAACTACTGCTCTTTCGCTGAAAGAGTTTCTGGGTTGGGTTTTTTATCATTAAAAACAAAATAATAAATTACTGTTTACGTAAGGTTGACAGCACTTTCCACAGAGCAAAGAAAAAACAAGGAGCCAGCAAAGGGAAGACAGGTGAAAAGCAAAATCATTTCTTTCACAGTCTGCTAAGAGTTTTATCATCTTTGATTGTGCTGATTTACAAACAGGGAAGGTGCTGTCTAGTCTCTATAAGGGAAAAAGAGGAGAAAATATCTGCTAAACCTGAAATTCATTAGTGAAATGCATTTAATATCTAAATGAAACAAAACAGTAATGTTAAATGCAGTGTGCTTCTTTATATTGCAAAAAGTACCTTTTTTTTTTAAGTTTAAAGTTGCTATTTAATGACAACCTGTTTTTATTGTTATTACTGGGCTAAAATCTGTTTTTAGATGCACACATAAAATCAGAGCAGCTCGGATTACTCAAGATCAGTACTGGATTTGACTCTGTACTCAGCAAGGTTTTCTCCCCACATGCTGAAATAGCACATAAACAAAAATAAATGAATGATGCAATTCATTAGCTTTGATACAGGAGTTACCTAGAATTTGTACAAATAATTTTATACAGTTTTCTGCACCAATGCATTTTAAAAGGTGCTCTGAGAACATTGTACATTATAAAGGCTGTGCTCAAGCAAAATTGGCTGCCACAAACTGTAGAGGAGCATTGCTGAGCGGGTACCAGGTCAAAGGCATTTAGACCCTGGAAGGAGCACACAGATGCCTGACTGGATTTCCAAAAATCAAGGTAGCTGCCTGCTCACTAGCTGCCTAAATGCTCTCAAATCTCTTCAGAAATACTAATGGACGAATAGAAGGCACAGGCTAGCTGGAGCCCACATTTGAAATCTGCTCTCAAACCTCACTTGCAGATTGGCCAGATGGTAATTATTGTGGAGGTGTTCTCCAGGCAGACTCGCTTTCAGGGCAGGGTTTTTTAAATTTTATTGGGGTTGGGGGAGGAGGAAAGGAAGTCTTTTTTTTTTCCGCTAGTTAAGATTAGTAACAGCTAGGAAAGGGTGAATAAAAGCTGAGCTACAACAAAATATTCTGTAGTTTGTTATATTTAAGAAAGTGCTTGCAATTTAATCCAGAGAGACCAATAAACAGAAGACTAAAATAAAAAGGCAGAAGGCTGCAGTGTCAAAGTGCTGTTAAAGTACATGAGAAAAGCAACCCACTTGGGGTTCATTGTAACACTTCTAATAATGAGCTTCCCGTATTTAGACACAAGAGATAGCAAATTCAAACCCCCTGGAAAGGATACAATACAGTTATACAACAACATAGCAAACTGTATTTGTTTTGTTATTACTACCTATGCACCCTATGGTTTCTTTAGGGAAGATGATATGATATCTTTATACTGGGTGTGTAAAATAATCTGAAATCTCTCTTTGACACCACCAACGTACCCAAATCCTTCCAAAATAGTGAAAGACCTCCAACTTGATGCTGAGCTTGATCTTAAGCATCACTAAAAAAATAATATGTTTTGTTACTGCATTTCTCTCTGAGAGGTTTTCAAAATCCTTCCAGTCAATACATCAGATAGGATACATATTGTCGGGGATAAGTTGTTAAAGTGAATTTGAAATGTGCTTCTCAAAATATCGTTTACACATTTACCAGATGGTAAAATAAACATGTAAATTGTTATCGAGTATACACCAACTTTATACTACAATTTTACCCACTGTAGAAATGGTGTAAAAATGTTGAATACAGTGTTACTTGTTCATTTAATAGTTTATTAACATTTTAAATACATTTGGAGAATAGGTTTACTTTCAAAGAAAAAAAATTACTTACAAATGCATCATTTTAAGCCATTGATCAGACCAAATTAAGCTAGTTGCTTCTTCATTTATCATTTGCCTTATCAATAATACGATTAGCATAATTATAGTTGGTTTGTAAGTATTTGCATATGCATAGACGTTACGCATGTTTAATGGAATGCACTTTAAAAGATAAATTTAAGTTGAACAAAGTGCTAAAAAAGTAATTCTAAGAAGTATGGTTACCAACATCTTAGTTAAACTACCTGCTATTGGACCAACAAGTCACTTTGCCACTGGAATTTACGCTCTCATGAGCCACCATAAACATTCAGCAATCTGAAGACATGAATACTTTATGCATGACGAAATAGAGGGTGGGCACTAACAAATCCCCGTATCCAAAGAAGACCCTAATGAATGCTCTATTTAGCAATATGCAGGAATTAAAATCTTCCGGCTCAGAGAGTAACCCTTGCCCTACTCTAAAATGGAAGGACCCATACATGTAATCACTCGTTAATGATCCTGGTAGAAGACACGAGATGAAAGATTTTGATGGAAGACTGTTGCTTGTCCTACCTATGACTGGTCTCTGCTTTTGCCATCTTATTTCTAGCAGAGCAGCACATCAATTACACTGTGCCATAGGATTTTCTTTCCTGCCTTTCAGATTATTTCAGCTCCTTATTTAAAAAAGAATTTAATTATTTTGCTGTCTTAGATTTAGAAACTTTCCTCATGTGTGGAGACATATATTCACTCAGCATATTTTATTTTTAGTCTTATGCACCCAGCATACTCTGAACTAATTTCTCCTTAGAAACGAGCGTATCAACTAGCCTTCAAAATATGCACGGACTTTTTTGGTCAATTCACAGTAGGGTCTTGGATTCTCATCTAAGTTTTGTCGGAATTTTTTTTTTTTCAGAGGCTTTTCACAGCATCTAAATTCAACATCAGGCCAGCCATTAAGCTCCTGTTTACTATTACATTGTGGCTTTGCTATCATAACAAGTTGGCAGTAAGGTGTTACCACATAGATACAAATAACACATATTCCTCAGAGTCAACTTCAGAGGTAAGTTAACTTCATTAGTGAATTCTGGAGGAGCTTGCATATCCAAGAAATACCCTGCATTAGTCAGAGCCACAATACAAAAAAATCCTAACCAAAATTATCTTTAAAGAATGTCCGCCCCTACACAGGGAGCTAGCACAAAAGTAATAGATAATAAGCTTCAACAAACCCGTCTGGTTTCTCTGCCTCAGACTATGGAAGCTTGTGGTTTAAGATTTAGAAGTCCTGCTGAATAACAAAGTGTCAAAAGCTGCTCCACGCTGGGTGCTTGATCAGGGCTCCAGCGGGATCTTCTAGGAAAAGATGAAAAACAAACCAATTTGCATTTGAGTACTTCTAAAATACCACTTGGAATCTGCTGCTTTACCGACCTACCTTTTGGATTACTCTCTGCAGCTGAAGCATTTTGCAGAAAGACACAGAAATATTTGATGATATTGAAGAGACTGTAATAATAAGGTTTTTGTATGGGAATACATAATAAAACAACTTAATGATATACCCCCAAAATCTCTGGAAAGGGCTGGTTTAGAAATCATTAGGCAGAAACACAAGTTCAAACTTAAAGAAATAACCTAAGACAGGGGGAATATTGATTGCTGTATGTAGACAGGAGGTGTCCAATAGCACACCTATAATTACCAATACACCTCTAGAGATGAATCAAGAAAAACTTGGGGAAGCTTAGAAGTCTGACTACCAAAATCCCTAGTGCATTCAAGTCGTGTGTTGGCTTTGGTGTGCAAACACTTACTGTAGCCTGAAACGCTAAACACGAGGGGGAACTGATGAAGAAAGCATTGTCTTCTGCGCCTGAGCCACGGAGCACCAAGCACCTCTGCCAACTAACTTCGAAGCAGAGCCTGAGCCAAAGCTTCTATAAATGCAGGGTGAGCACTGGAAACTTGTAGCATATGCTGCTATTTACGTAACTAATTGTAGCATGCACAGTCAAAAAACAGCCTCTAGCTTTAGCATATACGTGAAAAATAATTGATTTTATTATGTACAGAAAATTAGAAACTGTCAGAAACAAAGTCACTAGTAACAGCCGTGAGGAAGAATTTAGAAAATGCATCTCCTAGGCTGCAGAGGCTAGTCTTCACACCGTTGTGTGGTTTACAGCTAGAATATAAATCTAGACAACATTCAATGACAGCTGATACCCTATCCAAGCTTTCGGTAAAACTGGCATACACACGCCATAGTCTGATGGTGGAGACGCTCAAGAAAAATCTTCCCAGCCCTGTCAGACGATCTGTGGTTTGTCACTGTAGACACTGTAATACAAGATGAAACTTTGCAAAGGATATTGTGAATATCATAATAATAATACACTATTACACACAAAAAAAAAATTAAGCAAAATGTAATGGTGTGGAATAAAACCACTAGCTGACTTGCTCCTTAATCTCTCACAAAAAACAGGACACCAAGATGTGGAAAAATACAGAAGATGGACTAAACTTGCATTATAATGGCTATATTACTGTGAAAAAAAAAAACTAAAATACATAAAAATCAAGATTTCTCAAGAAAACAGCATGTTTGTGTAACTGAGAAAAAAATGCTTATTGATTCTAGAATATTCTCCTATTATTCAGAAATAACATTATTTGAGACAACATTTAATCTTACAGATTAAATCTATATTGGCTAGATATGACATACTTATTCTTGCAATTACAGAATAGATTAGAATTTGTTAAAAGTTTATTTTTATAAAAGAATAAATTTTAAGCATGTTATTTTAAGCAGGTTATTTGAAGATATCCTCTGGCCAGGACTCTTTTGGAAAATGGTGTTAAAATTGGAAAAAAAAAAAACAACAAACATTAAGAGCTATAAAGAATTAAGCCTAGATCAGCAGAGGCCCCATAAGTTGTAATGCAACACCCACAAAACTAGAAGTTCACCTGTTACATGCTACTTAAGAAAAATCTCAGGAACAGACACCCTGGTTATACAACTAGAAATGCTAAAAATATTTACGTAGTAGATTCTTATAAAATGTGTCATGTTACATGTTTTGTGTGAGTTAAACCCTTTACAATAACAAGAAACTGTATGTAAAGGTAAATTTTAAAGTTTGGGTCCAAAAGAGAGCAGCCTTCCATGAATCTCGTCCTCTTCACTAATCCTGAGCAGGACTCTGCATGTTTAAGCATCCTCCACAGAAGGAGTTAAAGGAGAAAGCGTTAGTCTCCGCGCTCAAGCTCTACACAGAACAAGCCACGGAGGAGCCAGTGAAGTGTCCCTCCAGCAGGAAAAAGGATGGAGGAGAGCAAGGCAGAGGCTGGAGCTCATGGGAATCTTTGGAGATCTACCAGGGGAAGGAGACCAGAGGCTACTTGCAGACTACTGGTGTATTTGCACCAGCTTGGAGCTCTGCTGCTTCATCACCCAGGAATACAGCAACACATGCATCATCCTAAACAGCTCCCTGAGGGCAGGTTTTGGGTTATAGACGAGCACATCTCACACCTACCTGCCTATGACAGGGCTCACCAGCTTCCTGCTGTCCTGCCCTTGCACCCACCAGCCTGGCAGCCTCTCCCGTGTGATAGCACCAGCACCATCCAAGGGACTTCAGAGAGCTGAACTGACAGAGAACCAACCCTCATCAAAAGGGCTGGGTTCACAGAACTACACTTAGAATCTCCTACATCCTTTATCCTGGTGCAGCTGTAGATATCAAAATAAATTCAAAATTACACATAATTACTGTTTAGCGCAGTGCGTATTTAGCACAGGCAGTGCCCTTGTCCCTCTGTAGACGGGAACTGTGACCACAGAACCACATTTCATTACCAAGGGGGAAAAAAGCACCCCAAACCCCGCAACAGGTAACACTGCTACAGCAAAACACTTAGACTCTGACCCTGCAAAGACTTACGTGCCCGTATATCCCAAACTTCATGCTGTCACAGGGCAATTATTTGCGTTGTTTCTCCGGTTATAATGTATTTGGAAAATAAGCATGTACTGCTAATACACTGCCATGGGGTCTGGCCTTTTAGGTTACCTCTGTCTAAATGGCATACAGGGAAATATATCCTGAAGCAATCTTACCTCCACATGTTGTTACAGTAAATTTTTATGTTAATTTTTAAAGGCCCATTTTCCATTTCTGTTGTTACACTTTATATTACTTTTGTTTATGTCTACTTTTACAAATAAATCAGTTTGAAATTAAAAAAAACGGTTTTAAAATCATTTTAAAAGCATTTATATCAATGATCAGAGAGAAGTTAAAAGTGAACGCTATATGGAAACACAACTGAAACACTGAAATGTTTAAAAATACGATACTGAATGCGAACATCAGACAGGCTCTATTGTATTTAACAAAAAGAAAAAAAGAGCTATGCTAGAGAAGACTGCAAGGAATGTCAAAAAGATTTGGCTGGTACAAAATTTCAGACACACATAAGAAGGACTGAAAATTTCTGATTAATTACCTTCCATTCAATTTCTGAATATTTCTTTTATATGAAAGAAATACAGTTGGCCTACACATTGGCCCTAAAACTGGACAAGTTCTTATATAACATCCACCAAGCAAAGTGGTTTTGATTCAACTTATGAAGACAATTAGGGCATCAAAATCAACCTTGACAATAAGCAGAAACAAAGCTTTGATAATTCTTATAAACAGAGAGAAATAAAAATCTAAGTACAGTAAGATATCAGTTGATGTTTTTATAATTATTTTAACACAGGAGAAACAAAGATGTATACCAAATTAATAGTTGACCCTATTAATTCCATCAAACAGCACCTGCTTTGGATAGTTATCTAAACCGCAAGAGGAAACAATCAGATGACACAAATCAGTATTGAACCCCCGAAGCCAATGAGACGACACAACTGTACATCGGTTGAGGTTTTAATCCACACTATTCTGACTCCAACTCTGCAACAAACACCAGTCCTCAACGAGTATCTGAAACAACTGCTCGATAATGCGCCCAGGAATAAAACTGTAATAAGTGTGGAAATCATTTAGAACCGCAAGCACTGGAGATTTTTCAGCGAGATTTTTGTCATTTCTCTACACGGTCTACTAACCCACTGGGAGACTTTCGCAGAACGCCCCTACCCCTCCGCACTTCTGCACAGTGGTTTCCACAGAAAATTCAGGAACTGTCAACAGAAAGCAAAATCTTCTACCTCTTATTCAGTACCTTGTATTCAACTCCAGTGAAATGCTCCCTTCACCTAACGCAAGAGTAAACTGAGCAACGGGAAGGGAGCGTACATCAAGCTTAAAGTAACACCAATCTACAAAGCCGTCGTGCTTTAGCAGCACAGGGGTAAGGTGGTGGCGACGCGGGGAGGGTGGAATCACTTGAAGGATTTGCTGAACGGGGATGTAGCATGGGGAGCCGTTATTCCTCTGTCATTGCACCACAGAGCTGATTTACTAAAATCTGGGCACCGATCGCAGAGCAACAAGCAAGAGGGGAGGTGCTGCCGCCAGGCCCTCGGGTGGGATTCCCAGGGGGTACGGGGTGAGCCCTGACGTTCCCTGGGGCCCGAGAGCACCCACTACATTTCCTTGGTGTCTCCTGCAGGAGGTCTATGGAAGATGGAGATGTGATAGCCTAGTTGTAGCCGACACCCGATAAATAATTTGTCCCCTTCAGCAACCATCTCCACAAAGAAAAACAAGCGGTAACCGGGGTGTTGATCAATCACCAAAAGCATTTGTTAGCTTACATTTATGATTTCAGTTTTATTCTTGGTGAGTGCGTGTCTCCCTCTAAACTAGGGCACTTTTCAGCAACCTAAAATTTCTCTCAACTCAAAATACTGGTGCTGCTCTCTCAACCTTCAGTCCCAGACCAATATTATCTGCTTCTTGGATAAAAAAAAACAGCCAGCGTGTATCTAAATACAATTCAAGGAAGAAGCCTACCTAAAAAAAATGAATTCCATAGCACGGCCTGTTGAAATTCAGATGTGACTTTTAGAAAGTTTAAATTATGTGTCAGTGCTGTCACTAAAAAAAATAAAAAAAATTAAAAAAATTATCCAAACAAGCCAAAAAAAATATATATTTCAAATGATTGAAGTGGGAGCTTGTGTGATGTGCTTTGGTAACTCATCAATGCAGTGTTTCTACTATATTAAAAAATCAAATCATTCAGTGTATTCTAAATCAGTCAGTCACTTCAAGGTACGCAACTATCACAATTATTGAAAAAGGCCTTGATCCTGAAAACATGTATGTCTGTGAATTTTTAGACAAGTGAATAGTCTTTGTAGGACTGACTTCTTACTTTACGTTGTTCACACATATGAACTTGCATGCACGATCAGAGATGAAGGCAGGCATACACATTTACAAGCTATCAACATTTTACCTAAAATGTCGCTTAAAACAGATTCAAAGTCATTACCAGCTGTTTCTTATTTAAAGATTAAGAAATAGGTGGTTGTTGATATCATTGTAATAGTACGGTTTTACACCGAAGTAAGGTACCTGAAGTTTTCATTCATTCTGCCTTCAGTTTAAAAAAAAACCCAAACATTTAAATTGACCTAAAAAGTCGACTTCAGACAAACAAGATCATTCGCACTTCTATCAGCCCCTTCATGTTAGAAACACCACAACTATGAGAAACTGCAGTGATAGTACGAACAAAACATCACAGATTTTATTGTGTAATATATTTTAGAAGGCCGAAAGTTACATCTAATCAGCAACGGCAGTCTTGGATCTTTATGAATTAATTATGATTATACATCTATAAGAAGGAAAATATTACATATGCTCAAAAATTCTAGAGACTTACATATATATAGACACACATTTCAACCAATATACATTTTTTCAGATATACTTATTTGAACAAACGGACAGCTTTCAAGTGACCGTGCTCTGAAATAAGCGGTGCTTTTGTTTGTGCATTCCCAGATTAATATGCATTCTGCTTAATGTGGGAAATGTCATCACGAAGCTGTGTGGCTCTCTAGACCTACCACAAATACATTACATCTATTTAGCTGGGAAGAACAGGGTACGGAACACAAACAGTCTGCTGCCTTCCGTCTACTTATCACTCCGCTATTTCAATTTTTTTCTTTGCCTTTGCCCTTGTGTCTCAGCAACGACACATTCCCCACTGGAGACCAGATTCGTGACAAGTTTTGATACTTACAATGAAAACTTGTGTCCGTTCTGCACAGAAACAGTACCTGGAAAGCACGCTTTCATGCAAAATCCTTTTTCTGCTTTTCCCAACACACACAAAATCTTTTTTTGGCATCACAGTGATTTTAAAATTGTCCTGTGTAATTTAAATAAGATTTCCAAAAACAGTAACCTTTTACAGGGATAAATCAGAGCATTTCCAGTTGACAAAGTAATTTGCGAGGGACACACAAAGCACCTGAAAACACAGACTGCAAAGAAAACCATTTTAACTATAGCAACAGCACTCACTGCATAACATTAGAAGGAAAATTATGCAATTAGGTCTCTTATCAGACTTATGAAAATTCAGATTTATACCAGTTGGGGTGGGGTTGGGGGGGAAATCATTGTTCACCGCATGTCCCTCGAGCACTACCTAGGGGAGGGGAGTGATGACCAGACAGCGAAAATTAAGAAGAACGTGTCCCACCTTACGCCTATTCTGCCAATCTGTCGTGGTTGTTCTTCTAGCTCCGTAGTTTTACAAGATTTTTTTTTTTTTTTTTTTTTTTTT
>Ga0065711_1006523_pt1 | contig 32799 bp, 19 predicted proteins | sample Hoacrofraction12_FD_59098 | JGI IMG/M metagenome (GOLD analysis project Ga0065711, IMG submission 59098) | Hoatzin crop microbial communities from Cojedes, Venezuela - Epithelial fraction 12 v2 (version 2) | ecosystem: Host-associated > Birds > Digestive system > Esophagus > Crop | place...
CAGGGGTGTTGGACTAGATGACCCACAGAGGTCCCTTCCAACCCCTAACATTCTGTGATTCCGTGATTCTGTGATAGTCCTGATCTAAGTCGCAGAATTAAAATCAAGATCCAGGGCTACTGCATCTGTTAAACTCTTCCAAAATCTTTTGGAGGTCAATTTGAGGACAGTGGGTAGCCATAGTTGCTATAGGACTATATAAGGAATGGCACATTCAGCATGAAGTCTTGAATTTGCACAAGAAAATGCAATTCCATCAAAGAATTTATGAATAGACATCAGTTACACTGCTGATGAGAGCAAAGACTGCATTTTAGATTGCACATCTTTCCAGGATCACCTAGGCACTGAGGGTGTAAGCATCTTTGAGGACCAGGTACACATCACTTACAACAGCAGAGGTACTAGGCTAGTCCAGTGCTCAGCCCAAGCCAGAATTTGTCTTCCAATTCAGCTTCTTAGCTTCCATCTGCTGCCGCAACAACATCTCCAGGGAGATACTACTGTGGCCTTTCAATACACAAAGGGGGCTTACGAGAAAGGTGGAGAGACACTTCCTGCCAAGGCCTTTAGTGACAGAACAAGGGGCAATAATTTTAAACTGAAAGAAGGTAGATATAGATTGCACAGGAGGAAGACCTTTTTTACCGTGAGAGTGGTGAGACACTGGAATAGGTTGCTCAGCGAAGGTATGAATGCCCAGTCACTGGAAGTGTTCAAGGTGACATTGGGTGGGCCTTGAGCAACCTGATCTAGTGGAGGATGTTCTTTCCCATGGCATGGGTGTTGGACTACATGATCTTGGGAGTTGTCAAGTTCTACAGCTCTTTGCCCAAGTGTGGCAATTGGCATGGTTTGGACTTGGCTGACAATGATGTTCGCAAAGCCTTACCTGATGGGCAGGACAGGGCAGATCAGGACAGATTGCAGCAGTAACCTATTAAACAGAAAAAGAAAGAAAAAATAGATGAAAACTGCCCCCATCTGAAAGAAATTTTGGAGGTGGCTCCAAGATCCTGGGGAAATAAAATGGAGAAGGGTACAAAAGCCAAACTGTCAAGCTAGCGGTACAAGCCAAGGAGATATGTGACAAATCAAGGAACACCTGAAAGCAGAAGCAGCCACCAAAGCAAGCTGTGAGCCTACACCCAAGGCAATCTTGTAAGCAAGTTCTTAGCAAGTTGTGTGATATCAGCTCCTGCAATGAGCGTCCTGCCTCTGACCAGGAGGAGGAGGGGGGAAAAGGTATTTATTGAACATTAGGGTATGAGGACCCAGCACAACCAATCCTATCAAGCACCAAGCCCTCACAGACACTAGTGCGCCATGCACCCTGTTACTCCTATACCAAACGGAAGAGATCCCTACTGCTGCCACTGGAGTGGCTGGGGGCATGACCCAGCTAGCTGTGCTGCAGGGACCAATCAATCTTAATAATGACTGGCGATAGAACATGACTCCTATGAAAGGTCCAATTAGGACTAGATTACCAGAGAGGAGGAGACCTCAGAGACCCATTGGAACATAAATGGGCTTTTGGCATTGCTGCTGAAGAAAGACACCTTGTCTTACCTGAGCTGTCCAGAGTGACTGAACAATCAGAGGTGGTGAGCCTTTTGCAAGTCCCTGAAGAACACGTAGGTTTTATAGCTTCTTGGGATAGACATCACATTTTTCCAAATGACTAAAACACTGACCTACACGTATTGGCTGTAAAAGAACAGAGATGGAAGAAAGAAGACTGAAACCAGGGAAATCCGAATCCCTCAGATTATATCTGTTATCTTTCAGATGAGCAAAATTAATCCACCTGTTTCAAGAACCTGTAGAAGACAAGTCCTTGGAGGAATATAGTTCTTCAGTAAACAGACTTATGCAATAATTTTCTTTGGCCAAATGAAATTGATTCAGGTTATTAATAGCTACATAATAAAAGTCTCACTATTTCTTTTTGGAACTCACTGCATTGTACATGATTATGAAAAAAACGGTGAGTGAGTCTATATCATATAGAATTCCAAAAACACTAATTGAAAATGTGTTATGAAAAGAAATGCATGGCTGAGATACTTTATTCAGTCCAGTAACAGATTCAATGACATTTGCAGCAATAGCTCTCTGTTATCTACTTTGTATTACTTGGTAAATTTAGCAGAAAGAAGGGGATGGGAAAATATGAACACAAGAAATATGAAAATAATGAAACTTTAATGTAGCACAAAAGGTGTGACAGATGTAATACCACAAAGAGTCATTAAATACGTCCCAGTCCATCTCTTTTTATATGTCTCATCTTGTCACTATCAGTTATCCCAAATGTTTCTTCTTGTTCCTGCTAGACTTAAGGAAACAAAATTAGTTGATGTTTTTTGCTTGTTATTTCTCCATCTAAACTGGCTGATGACATTTCAAGATGCTGAACCACGTGATGTAAAATCTCTTTTAGTGGAGGAAAAGATAACCTTTTTGTGAGATAAGCCACAAGTCATTTTAGTATTTGTTTGTTTGTAGTGCTCACAGCTTTAAAAGAAAATGTCTAAACAATAGCAATGGTTACAGTTCTTAGCTAACCTCCTTATCTTCTATTTACTGCTTGGTTTCAGGCCCACAACATACTCCAGTAGAACTTATATTAGTCTTTTTAGCATGGATCAATGCAGATGAAAGAGTGCCCTGAGCAGAACTCATTTGCCCTTGTCAGTTGTGGATAACCAACTAATACACATAAAATAAAATTACACTGAAATAACCTGATCTTATTAGGTTTATTTAAAATAATAAGTGTTATTAAGTCTTTAAGAACTAATTTAAAGTTGCAAAAGCCTACAAAAAGGTACTGAATTCACCTAAAGCAAATTTTATATGGTAAACTGAAGTAGTCTAATATATAGAATGAAAACAATTTTTTTCATAAAACTAAGCTGCTCATTCTGCAGAAAAAATAATGCCAAAACTAAACTATTACTTAATTCTACTCATTCTTCTTGGTTCAAAATATTTCTAATAAACATAACCCATGAAAAAATATACGGTAATCAGTAACATGAACATCATTATAAAGGTCCAGGCTGCTCCAGGCCAATTTCTTTGAATATTTAAAGGAATGCATTATGTATTGGGGTTGCATGAGTGCAAGATTAGTGTTAGTCTTATTTCTGCAATGGGACAGAATGGTTACATTATACAGCTTGGCAGGCTCAGTTATGTATATTAGGGCCTTTTTCTATTTCTATTTAAAATATATGCTTACAATAGGCATTAAAATCAGATTCAGGAATGCATTACAAAATAATGCGGAACACTTTATTAGCTAATCTTTAAAAAAAAATCTCATAATCAACAAATGAGTATTTCTCCATTTACTTCATATTTTGAATGCACATAACGTCTTTTTTTGTCAATTACTTCTCTTATTAGAATGAATTGGGTTAGTTCTATGTGAAGTAAATATTAAAATATTGGGAAATATATATGGGAAATACCACTTTCATGAGTTAAAATTCCAGTTCTGCAAAATACAAAAATCCTTTGTACCCTACTCATAGCACAAAGTAACATAGATCTCAATACCTTTGCAATGCAGAAGCTGCAACATTATGAAGAATCAGAAAGATTCACAGAATCTACTCTATTGGCAAATTTGAGACATGTAGGAAATCAACGATGCCTGTTGCCTATTTCAGCTGGAATGAGATCCTAGATGTTTTCAGTTCATACATGTGGGATTTCACCATGCAAATCAAATCGCTGGTGATGAGAGATAGAGCGGCTATTTTCAATAACTATTGCTTAAGATATTTAGACTGAGGTAGCAAATATTGTGGCCATTCCTGGCAGAACACCTCCAAAATACCGAAATAGCAATTTCATTGGCATCCCCATGAAATCCTTCTGATTTTGTTTTGCAACTTATGTGTTGTAACTTTCCTTCCACTCAGACTGCAACCCTGGGAACTAATATAATGGCTAAGACAGCAATCCAGCCTCCCATCTGGTCATGAAATCCAACAAAGGAGAAACCTGACTCGTAGAGTCTATCCCTACTGAATCTTGAACCGTATCATTTTCTTCTGTCTTTGGAGCTGAAGAGGGAAATATGTCTTCTGCCATGCAAGCTAGCCAAAAGGGAATGCCTTCTGGATCCTGAATTACTTTTTTTTGCTTACTTAACTGTCCCCCTTTAATTAGAACAGAAAGTGTTTATATGCTTCCCCAAATGAAAAAGGGGGATTCCTATGTGGATGCAATACCATTAACTTGATTTTAAAAATAAAGAAAAAACAAAGGAAAAATGGACCACTACAACCTTTCTTGAATGTATTTTCCTGTCAATTGTGAAGACCACAAACAGTTCAGATCTCAGATATGGCCTTATTTAGTCAACCAAATATCCAGTATTTGCTGACATGTTTGTTCAACCAGGGGGCACTGAGGATCTAAGAACTTGGTTAGCTGGTTGATCACATGCTGTCTCCCCATCTATGGGAAACCTAGTACACAAGAAGTGAAACAAAAAATACAGAGGTATCTGGTATCTGGTCCTCTGTTAGAGTACTTTTCACACCTCCCAAATTACCTTTGCCCCCTGGGAGCAGTAAAGTTTAAGATGAAAATACTCCACTAAGCAAATTGTTTACTTGATACACGTGGTTAATCTCACTTCTTTTTCCTTCGTCTCCTCTAGTCTAATATATGTCCCTTTTTACCTGTGTTCTTTAACAAAAGGAATTATATACATTACCGCCCAGTCTCCAGTGAAAAGAAGGCCTAGCATTTAATCTCTTTATTCATGCGCGTACTTTTAGGACATCTAGTTCACACAAAGCAGTTCAGTTTTCCTAGGTCTGTGAGTCAGCACAGCTACCTATCCAACAGAATTTGAAAGTACAGTTCCAGAGGTTGCTCTGTTGCCTTGAGAAATGGAAAGGACATAGAGTATTCCCTCAGCAAAGCCTACAGCCAGTTTGTTAGCACATTCTCCTGCAACTTAGCGAATGTGTGTTTCTATCTACCTGGGAAGAAGAGAGTGAACAAGGTATACATCCTTGGCCAGTGATCTAAACACTTAGCTTAATTACAGCTCTGAGAGCCAAGATAGGAGGAATACTGATTAAAAAGATCCTAGTGCTTTTTATACACAGGGCAAGTATGTGAAAGCTGACTAATTCCTAACAAGCCAAAAGCAATTGCAAAGCAAAGACATGGTCAGCTGGAGAAATTCAGCAGAAAAACAGACCTGAGATGCCTTCAGGATTAAGCTGTATCAGAACAGAGAAACTGATGGTTGGGAGTAGTCAGCATGAATTTATGAAGGGAAAGAATGTCTGACCAACCTGACAGCATTCTGTAGTGAAAAGACTAGCTTAATGGACAAGGGAAGAGCAGTAGGTGTTGTTAATGCTGACTTCAGCCAGACTTCTGAGTTGCTGAGAAGGACCTTGGGGTCCTGATGGATTCGAAGTTAACCATAAATCAGCAATGTAATGTACCCTCACAACAACGAAGGCCAGAAGAGTCTTGGGCTGCATTAGGAAGAGTGTTGCCAGCAGATCCAGACAGATGATCCTTCCCCTCTACTCAGCAATGGTAAGGCCACATCAGGTGCGTGGTTTCCAGTTCTGGGCTCCCTAGCATAACAGATATGGATGTCCTAGAGCAAGTCCAGTGAAAGGCCATGAAGATGACTAAAGTATTAGATTATTTGTAATACAAGGAGAGGGTGAGATGGTGTGGTTGTTTAATCTTGAGAAGTCTTGGGGGGGAATCTTATAAATGCATATAAATGCCTGGTGGAAGCAGTAAAACAAGCACAGAGAGATTCTTCTCAGTGGTATCCAGTGACAGCACAAGAGGCAGAAGCTGCAATACAGGAAATTTCATCTAAATGTAGGAAAAAAATATTTTCCTTTAAAGATGATTGAACGTTGGAACTGTTGTCCAGAGAGGTTGTGGAGTCTCAGTCCTTGGAGGTATTCAAAATCTGACTTGACATATCCCTGAGCAACTCGTTCTACTTGACTCTGCTCTGCATTGGACTAGGCAATATCCAGGTCTATTCCAAGCTCAACAATAGTGTGTTTCTGCAAGGATCTCAATTCTCTGGGCAGAGGCCCTAAACTAGGTACTCCAGTCCTTTTTTAAGATGTGGCTTAAGTATGTTTGTGCTATTCAATATGATGATTTCAACACTAATTCCTTTTCATATATGTTATCTGAGTCTCCAGTTTTGTAGATAATATTATTTAACATTTCTCTAGGTAAGTTATACATCAGTCACCTGAATTCTTAAACAATAGAAAAGAGGATCATTCAACTTGAGATTTTAATAGTTAATATTTCAACAGGAATTAGCTATTCTTGAACGATACAGGAAGTACTGTACTTCGTCCACTCTTTGTCTTCATTCTAGGAAGAATGAAGCTTCATAGATTATGTCAGTAACATATACTACAAAGCGAGTTTGGTGGATCCCTGATATCTGTTTTCTTGAGAAGTCCTTATGGCTTGAGGGGGGGAAATTTATGGCAACATCCTTACAAGTCAATATTTCATTAGTTAATTATAATTAATAATATGATATTCAAACTCATGTCCTGGATAGGAATTATGAAGTTAAACATCCCTTTTGTCAAGTGGTATGGAATTCAGCTCGAGGTTACCACACATAAACTTAGGCTGAAGTTAAGGTGCATAAGTGTAGGGGTCTGCAACTGACCAGAAACACAAAGAGTAAGTTTCAGTTGCATAAACAAAACCTGCATCTATGTTAGTAAGTGCTGGGATATGATAGAAGTGGACACTTCCAGAAAAAACAGTAGGTGCTGAGAACCAAATTTCCGAATTTTTTAAGGGGACTTATTTCAGGCTAGCTTTAGTTTAGTTTCATGGACTAAGCTTCTGCTGGCAGCTAGAATACGATAAGAGCACTCCAGAAGCATAGGTTTTTAGTTTAATTTCATCTGAGAAAAGTCATGTTGACGTGATCTAAGATTGCTCTGTGATGTGAACCAAAGCTTTGAAGATGGGAATGACTGAAGATTTGCTTCAAAAGAGCACTCATTATCTAAACTAAAACACTAATGTAGACAGATCCCTACTGTTGTTTGAACTGTACTATGTATCACCTTGCCTTCAACTGCTGTTTCAGACGGACATGGATCTCTCACAGGTCCTTTGTGACACTTAACAGCCCCATTTGAATGTCCTAGACCCCCAAGAACACCAAGGCAACATCCAGATGCATCTTTCTAGGAAAAAGAACACCTTTTAGGTTCCTACAGTGGACAACTGAACTGTTCTCAGGACCCACAGTAGAGACTAGCCACCACTGACTAAAATGTTATTTTAAAACACTGGAAACATTTTTGAATATAAGTGGACACCTACATTTAGGCATAATCTTGAACTGAATCCAGTTCATTGTGTACCCCTCTACTGAGCCCTTTCTTGTACTCTGTTATCTCCCCTGGTCTGATACCCTATTTCAGGTTACAATTTTTGGCAGGCAGATATCTTTAATGGAACAGATGGGCCTCAGTAGTTGGAGTTTTCCTCTCCTTATCACATCAACAACTATTTGTTTCACACTTTCTGATTACTCAATTTCAAATATGGTCTCATCAAGAGGTTGTAAATTTTATTCCAAAATTTAACTGACTTGCCAGCTTTTTGATGATCCGCCTTTCCTCAGCATAAAGAATGCTTAAAAACTTGCCTGTTTTGAGCAATCTGGAAGATTCCTTGTCCTTCTGTATCAGCTGGAAGTTGCATAAGACCACCTATATTGAGCATAATTTCCTCAATCTTCTAATAACAACAATATGACATAAAAACGTGATGTAGTCTCATAAGTTGATAAAGCTGTCCACATTATCTACCTTTCTGCTGCCCTCTTCACTGCCTGCATGGGTCACTGTTAAGAAGATGATAAGCATTGACTTTCTCACTCTATGTAGTGGGTTGACTGGCTAACTGCTAGGTGCCTACCAAGGTGCTCTATCACTCTCCCTCCATCAACAGCACATGGGAAGAAAATACAACAAAACCCCACAGGACAGGGAAATAACTTACCAATTTCCGCTACAGGAAAAACATACTCAACTTGGTGAAATTAATTTAATTTATTGCCAGTTAAGTAGGATAATGAGAAATAAGAACAAATTTTAGAAATCTAAAAAAAACTTCTTCCCCCCACCCCTCCCTTCTTCATGGGCTCAACTCCACTCCCGAATTCTCTACCTCCTCCCTCTGAGCAGCGCAGGGGGACAGGGAATGGGGTTGCAGTCCATCCATTACAGGTTGTCTCTGCTGCTCCTTCTTCCTCGGTCTCTTTCCCTGCTCCAGCATGGGTCCTTTCAATGGGAGACAGTGCTTCAGGAATGGACTGCGTCAGCATGGGTCCCCCATGGGGTCACAAGTTGTGCCAGCAAACCTGCTCGAGTGTGGGCTCCTCTCTCCACCAGTCCACAGGTCCTGCCAGGAACCTGTTCCAGCATGGGCTTTCCGTGGGGTAACAGCCTCCTTTGGGTGCATCTACCTGCTTGTGTGTGGGGTCCTCCATGTGATATCTGCTTCACTGTCAACCTCTGTGAGCTGCAAAGGGACAGCCTGTGTTACCATGGTCTTCACCATGGGCTGCAGCAGAATTTCTGTGCCAGTGCCTGGAGCACCTCCTCCCTTTCCTTCTTTGCTGACCTTGGTGTCTACAGAGTTGTTTCTGCCAAGTATTCTCACTCCTACCTAACAGCTGCAATTGCAGCTGGCTCTGTCTGACATTGGGGCAACTTAGAATCATAGAATGCTTGGAGTTGGAAGGGATCTTTAGCAGTCATCTGGCCCAACCCCCCTGCAGTGAGTAGGGATATCTTCAACTATACCAGGTTGCTCAGAGACCCATCCAAACTGGCCTTGAATGTTTTCAGTGGTGGGGCCTCCACCACCTCTCTGGGCAACCTGTTCCAGTGTTTTACCACCCTCATTGTAAAAACTGTCTTCCTTATACCTAGTCTAAATCTACCCTTCCTTAGTTTAAAGCCATTACTCCTTGTCTAACCACAACAAGCCCTGCTGATAATGTTTTTCCCATCTTTCCTGTAGGCCCCATCCAGGTACTGAAAGGCTGCTAGAAGGTCTCCCCTGTAGCCTTCTCTTCTCCAGGTTGAACAGCCCCAACTGTCTCAGCCTTTCCTAGCAGGAGAGGTACTCCAGCCCTCAGATCATCTTTGCGGCTCTCCTCTGGACCAGCTCCAACAGCTCCATGTCCTTCTTGTGCTGGGGGTTTCAGAACTGGACGCAGGACTCCAGGTGGAGTCTCACAAGAGCGGAGTAGAGGGTCAGAATCACCTTCCTCAACCTGCTGGCCATGCTTCTCTTGATGCAGCCCAGGATATGGTTGGCCGCCTGGGCTGCGAGCGTATGTTGGTGGCACATGTCAAGCTTTTCATCCACCAGTACCCCCAAGTCTTTCTCCACAGAACTGCTCTCAATCCCTTCATCCCCCAGCCTGGATTGATAGTGGGCTTGCCGTGACCCATGTGCAGGACCTTGCACTTGGCCTTGTTGAACCTCATGAGGTTCACGTAGGCCCACTTCTCCAGCTTGTTCAGGTCCCTCTGGATGGCATCCTATCCTTCTGGTGTGTCATCTACACCACTCAGCTTGGTGTCATCTGCAAACTTGCTGAGGGTGCACTCTATCTTGCTAAGTCACGGATGAAAATGTTAAACAGCACCAGTCCCAGTATGGACCCCTCAAGGACACCACTTGCCACTGGCATCCAAGATGCTTCTGGCATCTTCTCATAGAACCCACACCCACAACGTCCCCCCACTACCAAAACTTTGTCGCATAAATCCAATACACAGCAAAATGCAGGCCAAATGTCTGTGGGTCCTCCTGAGAGAGCTGACATGGTTTTTGCCAAGGTGAAAGCAATATCCAGCTCAGTTCTCCAGGATGTCCCTTTCCGAAAGGCTTCAACTGTCCCTGTTTCCAGTGGTGTGATAGGAGCCCATAGGTTTTAGACAATATTGCACAGACTTTTTTCTTATAGTGACACCCTGGAAGACCAGAATGGCTTTCAAATTCAAAAAAGACCAGGTTATATTTCAGAATATAAACTAGAGTAGTTCACTTTTAAGTAAAAAACACTCAAAGGAATTGTATCAGATAACATTTGAATAGCTTGTGATTTTATACCATGCTGCTTTTGGGTACAATGTACTTGCCCTATGAACCTCTACTTGCTGACTTGGTTTCAGCTGCCTAACTCCAGGATTTTCCAAGGTGCAGCAAAATCTGCATAATATCCTCTGGGATACTTTTTCACCCTCCATTGTTCCCAAAGGTTTTCTGCCCCCTCCCTTCTCCTTCCAGTAATCTGTCAGCATCTGTACTAACTACAAGCCATGACCTCATTGCTGTGCCTCTCTGATTGCTTCACCTTCTCATGTCATGCAGTTCCTGCAACCTTCTCTCCTTGAGCATCTGCTGAAAGAAAGAGCAACTACCCCTCCCAAGGAGGCTTCTGTCCTACCTGGTCCTGCTTCTTGCAGGAACAGTACACTAATGCTGAGAGCAAGGTACGTACATCTTTTTCCAAAGATTTCTTCTAGGAATTTTTTCTTGCTTTCTGATCTTCCGTACTATTTTGGATCTTTGTCTCAGTGTGGACATCTAACAGCTTCTAACCTCTGCAGCACTACGGTTTGAGTCAGTTCTCCCTGTTCATCTCAGAAACTAACACAGAATGATGTTTTAGGCCAGAAAACAATGAATATCCATCACTGGATGGCTGGCATTTGGGGAGTTTTATTTGCTGGGAATGAACTAAGAAATGTGAAACGAGAGTTTTAGTACCAATTCCAGACAGATAACTGAAGAATAGGCAGGACATGCAAATACTAGCTTTGTCAAAGTTACAAATGATCTCTAAATAAAATCGGCAAAGTGACATGCTGTATTGAAGCAAAAATTGGTGAACAATTTGCTGACTGTTGTCTACCTGAGGGGCTAGGCAGTTAGTGCTTTTACTCCAGAAATCTGAATTTGTAGGCAGAATAATATTTCTAGTCCTTTATGCAAAAAGAGGCATTTAAAACTGAACCATCAATATGGCTCATTAAAAAAAGAAATGTCAGACTGTTTAAAATGCTGTTATAAGTGTGGAAAAGTATGAAATGCATTTACAAATACACCAAACATGTCATTTACTTTTCTCTTTGAAGATGTTTGGAGCTAAAGATTGGATTTAAAATTCAGATTCTAAAAAAATTGTGGACTTCTTTTCTGTAAGAAACTTGAGACAGGATTGCTAGTTTGGATCCAGCCTCAGCAAAGACCTAGTTTGCTTTGCAGAAAGAGGAACATACTTACAGGGCGCAGTAGGAGCCATTGGCTCCTGTGGGTCAGGTGCTAAGAGCAATGGGGTCTCCCCATGGAGGGTGTCAGGGCAGGGCCCACTAGCCAGGGCCCGTCCCACCGCCCCAGCCAGGAGCAGGGCAGCCAGGGGGGAACCGGGGCAGCCCCTGCATCGGGCACCTCCCAAGGGACAGGCCGAGGCCTGGCTGGGATGTGGGCTTCCAGGTGGGCCCAGCTTGGTGGGGCCCATGGGTGAGCACAGCAGGGCTGTGGGGAGCCGGAGAGCGGCCCTGGTGCGGCGTCACTGGGGCAGCGGCTGACAGCTCCGGGGGGTGACAGGGGGTCCTGGCATGCAGGCGGGTGGGGCAAGGCCTCGGGGGACCCAGAAGGGCTGGTTGTATGCTCAGGGTCTGGACACGTGCATGGAGTAAAGGCAGCATGTTCCCTGACCATTCTGGCTAGTCAGGAAAATCAAAGAAAACAAAGCAGAGACTTAACATTTAGAAGATCAAGGCAAAATTAGAAAAAGAAATTTCTTAGTTTAAAGATTAATGAGAGAGGCTGTGTTCAAGATCCTAAATGCTTATGACAGTTGTGAAAAACAAAGACTTTACAAGTGCAGTAAGGTTTGATATACATGCTAATGCAGCAGAAGTTGTAAAAAAAAACCCCGAAGGTTTCTAAAGGGAAACAATTTGAAACAGATTGCAGTTGTTTGTAAATCTATGTCAGGCCAGTAAATGCTAGATATGAGTGAGACCAGGCAGTTTAAAAAGTTTAAGAATGCAGAGTCATGTGAAAACTGGACCCAAAGAGAATAGTCTGTAAAGTCCAATATGAGAGACTGACTTTTCATTTCCCCATGCTAGTAAAGAACACATACAAACACTGTTACTTGTAACAGAAAGAGGTAATTACTGGACATTTTCTCTGCTTGACATTTCACCTGAGTTGGAAATCTGAATTGAGCAAAGCATTTATTGCATTATGCTTTTGCCCCTCTTAGGGCATATGTGTGCTGGAAGTCTTTGCATGTGGAGGAAATTATTTGAGAAGCATAAAAAATGAGAGAAGAATCCAGAAATCCCTGTGTTAAATACAAACTGACAGCATCCCTCTGACAGCAGGTTTGTATTAAACTTTAGTCCCTTATAAAAATGCACCAGTTTTTGTACGCTGTGCTGAAACAGAATATTTACAGATTTTATCTCGTCCCTCACCAGAGTAAGAGGGTAGAGAATAGCTTGCATAACAGCTATAGTTCAAAAGTACACATCCTTGTCCTTGAACTAGTTTGGTATTTGTAGCATAGGTTTCCACTCTAGTAAACTAACAGTTAACTGGCTGTCAAGCACATTTGCAAGTGATAGGGAGAAGTTGCTCAGTAGAAAGCTGAGGTGTGTACCAAGTAAATTATTCCATTGTTAACAATTCTATTTACTCCTGTATCCTCATTACTGTCAATAATTTTTGTTACATTCTGAGGCCTTAAAATACTGCACTTTGTTTCTATGCTGACTTCTGCTGAAAAAATAAGAGATTTTTTGGCAGCTGTAGCTATATACTGTAAGGAATAATATGACAAGCCTGAAAATCTGGAAATTCAGCAGATGTGAAACCCTTTTACTCCCTTTCTGTATGTGTGTATGTCACTCAGTAAAGCTGTAGGAACTGCTTTGGCTGAAACACTCTCAGCTCAGCAAACCCACACCAAATCAAAGGAAGGAGTCTGAGAGCCTGCTCTGGATCCCATTGAAACTTCCCCAGGTTCCATGGCCCTAACGCAGTTTACCAGATCCACCCTTGTGGAGCAGTTGTCTGCATGGTGTAGCACATGGTGTCCAGCCCCAGTATCATTTATCTGGTAGAATTCAAGTCTGTGACTAGGGCAGGTGCAGCAGTTGGAATGGCTCAGGAGCAAAGAATGTGAGAAATCCTCTTGGCCAAGACAAGTTGCCCAGAATAAAACAAAAGTGGAGGATGACTGCTGCTTGCATTAATTTGTTAAAACAAGCACATGAGCCTAAACTAGCCTATCTGACAAACAGAGAAACAAAAGCAGCTGCAGAGTTTTGTGAGCTGCATCTTAGGTACCTGTGTTAGAAGAAATGTTTGTTTTCACTTTTGACTGTACAGGAAGACACAGATATGCATAGTCAGATCGCAACATCTGTCTTGTGGCACATACCTCAGGTAAGGTTAACTCTTCTTCTGCTTACCCTGTTTGGAACCTAGAAACATTGGTTCTAAAGAAAGTTTGGTTCCCGCCTGCTGGCGTGGCTCTTGAGTTAAGGTGTAAGACTGACAGAACATTAATGCCAAACAGTTCACATCCTGAGTGGACCCCACCTCAGAAGCTGCCTACTAAAATGCTTGGCAGTGAAGTTCACATCTATCAATAATGGCAATTTACCTGAGTAAGGATCAATGGGATCAGTGGTATTGCTTTAGAATTACCTGGGCCAGAACAAACTTTTGAAAAGCAAGATTTTTCACAGGGAGGAACCCTTGCAATGTAGTCACTTCTAATAACGGACCCCACTTCTAATGCAGTCGCCAAGTACTGAGGGAAAAAAAAAAGCTCACTAGTATACATCTTCTGCCTCTCTTACGATGTGTGTCCATCAAAGCAGTGTGATGTGTTTTTAAAAAAATGAATATATGTTTTTTTAACACTTAGAGGTTTCCAATAATAAATTTTCATAGTGATTAACACAGGGTGGCTCAGGAACTGAAACAAAACTAGATCACCAGTCAGTGGCAGTCGGTGGCTCACTGACCACACTAGAATTGGTTGTTTGTCACTAGCTGAGATATAGAATTGTATTCACTTTCTGTTTCTTGGTTTAATACAAGATTAGTGCAAGAATCCTGCCCAAGATGCATAAGCAATTTTTGTCCTTTCTTGTTGTGGTGTGCTACCCCTGGCCATCTGTCAACCGCCCACACAGCTGCTCACTCACTCCCCCCCTTTCAACAGGACAGGGGGAGAAAATAGGATGGAAAAGCTCGTGGGTTGAGATGAAGACAGGGACATTGTTTATCAGTAACTATCAAGTGCAAAACATATTTGATTTGTGGAAAATTAATTTATTGCCAGTTAAGACAGATTTGGGTAGTGTGAAACAAAGGCAAATATTAAAACAACACCTTCTCCTTCTTTCTTCTCTGACCGGCTTGTTCACACTACTTTTTCTTGCTATTTTTTCTTCCCTCCTTCCATACCTGTGAGGTATTTTCTACCCGTTCTTAGATATGCCAGAGGTGCCACCATCTGGGCTGCTGGATTCAGCTGTGCCCTGTGGTGGGTCCACTGGAGCTGGCTGGAACTGGTTGTGTCCGGCATGAGGCTGCCCTGGTCATTTCTCATAAGGCCCACCTCTGCAGTTCCTCACTACCAAAAACGTGCCACCTACACTCAATGCACTTATGCACAAAGTTTTTCTTTTCTTTCAAAGTGAGTTCGTTCACTTAACTGACCAGTGTTCATCTAAGAGAAAAGTTAGCCGTTTGCATTCATTGAAGAATACAGACTTCTATGATGTGCTACAGAGGTGGTCAGGGACCTAGACCATGTGGCCTTTGAAATGTTCTGAAGAGAGATCAGCTTATTTAGTCTCATTAAGAGAAAATCAAGGAGTGATCTAATATCTGCCTGCAAGTACTAGAAAAGCAGTACAAATCATAGAATTATAGAATCATTACAGTTGGAAAAGACCTCTAAGATCATCAAGTCCAACCATCAACCCAACTCCACCATGCCTGACAAACCATGTCCTGAAGTGCCATATCTGCATGTTTTTTTGGGCACCTCCAGGGATAGTGACTCAACCACCTCCTTGGGCAGCCTCTTCCAATGCTTCACCAGTCTTTCAGTAAAGAAATTGTTCCTAATATCCAATCTAAACATCCCCTGATGCAACTTTTTCCTCTTGTGCTATCGCTGGTTATTCGGGAGAAGAGACCAACAACCCGCCTCACTAAAACCTCCTTTCAGGTAGTTGTAGAGAGCAATAAGGTCCCCCCTCAGCCTCCTCTTCTCCACACTAAACAGTCCCAGTTCTCTCAGCCGCTCCTTGTAAGACTTGTTCCCCAGACCATTCACCAGCCTCGTTGCCCTTCTCTGGACACCCTCCAGCACCTCAATATCTTTCTTGTAGTGAGGGGCCCAAAACAGAACACAGCACTCAAGGTGCAGCCTTACCAGTGCCGAGTGCAGGGGCATGATCACTTTCTTACTCCTGCTGGCCACACTAGTCCTGATACAAGCCAGGATGCCATTGGCCTTCTCGGCCACCTGGGCACACTGCTGGCTCATGTTCAGCCGGCTGTCAACCAGCTCCCCAAGGTCCTTTTCCGCTGGGCAGCTTTCCAGCCACTCTTCCCCAAGCCTGTAGCGTTGCATGGGGTTGTTGTGACTGAAGTGCAGGACCCGCCACTTGAACTTGTTGAAATTCATACAATTGGCCCCAGCCCATCAATCCAGTCTGTCTAGATCTCTCTGTAGAGCCTTCTTACCCTCAAGAAGATAGACATTCCCACCCAGCTTGGTATCATCTGCAGACTTACTGAGGGAGCACTGAATCCCCTCATCCAGATCATTGATAAAGATACTAAACAAGACTGACCCCAAAACTGAGCCCTGAGGAACAAAACATGAGAGTCAACCTCTTCTCAGTTCTGTAAGGTGATATGGACATAAATTTGTGGCTCGGAAGGTACTGGCTGGACATAAGAAAGCAAGTTCTCACAGTGAGGGTAGTGTAGCGTTGAAACATGTTGCCCAGAGAGACTGTAAAACCACTAAGTTCATTACTTGTCTAGACAAAGCCAACAAAGCCAGGGCTGACTTGATCCAATTTTGTTAATAGATGTGCCTTATGAAGGAGTTTGCACTACTTCACATATAGAGGTCCCTTCCAACAAATATTTCTATAACTTTTGTGATTCACATTTTTCACCAATTTGTTGATCCAAATAATTAGCATTGGATCATGCAGATCCATGCATACATTCAAAGTCTGAGTGAAAAAAAAATTGTGTTCTACTCAAGTAGACTTCTGCCTGCTCTTTGCTATGGAGCCTTCATCATTTTTATTTTTAAATTACACATTCATTTGACAAAGACTACAGAAACATGTATTCATGGATGAAAAGGGTTCTGTAACTGTTGTTCTATACCTCTAACTATTATAAATATCTCAGATGTGTTAATACTATGAGGATTTTCCTGAGATTGTAAGACATCAGATTACTGACTGCAGTTATCCACATACCAAATGTTCCACCAACAGGTATTCATCCCTGGACACAGTTTCTGTATCTGACCTCATAAACCACACTGCTGAACTATGAGTCATGTTTCTCATTTGATTTGCAATAATCTGGACCATCTAACATTTAAGTCTCTCAGCAGGTATGATTTTTTCAGAACACAGCGATCAAATAAGTACATATTCAATACTCTTCAGCATCTAACCCTGTTTTGGAAAGAATATTTATTTTAACTTATATTTTAAAGGAGTGCAATGTCTCTTAGCAGAGAGAGTTATATAAACAGGTATATTCAGCTAAAAGAAATAAAAGTTACCCACAGAAATGCTGTGAAAAACAACATTAAAATATATTATTTCTCTCCACTGTTTTTTTTTGAGTTTTGCCCGCTGCAATACTTTTTTCACTGGCAGGTCTCAGGTGTGTTATCCTCTACAGCACTTCAGAAACCACTTTGTAGAATATAAATGTGACAGATCTTCCATTCTGTCACATTTGAATAAACTCCAAACACCTTTGAAGTTGTCATGATTTCCTTTTGCAAACTCTTTGAGAACTACAGATGAAAAGTACTATATGATACTAGATAGATATTATCATCTATTTCTTTATACATTTAGGGATAACTGCCATTTATTTTCACCTATTTGTCACATCAAACAATGTTTAAATTCCAGATTTGCTAAAAGTTCAAAAATTGTTTTCATCTGCATCATTGAAAGACACTCTTTATCATAGGGCAATATTCTGGGGAATTTCCAGAGACATGCCGAACTGGACTGTTTCAACTTCTAATTACATTTTGGCATTGTTTTTGTATAACTTCTTTCTACATATAAATTTATACAAAGATAATTTTTTGGTAAACTGATTCATGTTTTAACAGCAGTTTCTTTTCAGTTACCTGCCCATAATATTCTTCCAAAAATATTCACTGTCTGAAAACTATGTCACTTAATAGTACAGTCTGTCCAGAACAGTACTTCAAGGATAAAGGAGAAGGAAATATACTTGTATAGTATCACAAGCATGTTCTACCTACACATCAAACAACAAAATGCAGATAGACACTTTTATGCAATGTCCATTGCGGGTGTATTATCTGTAACTCAGTACGGAACTAATTTCTAATTAAAGTTACACCCCTTGATTGAAGCAGACTAGTAACCTGCAGTTTTGTCAAATGAGCAAAGCAAGTTTGTGATGATTGTCCACAATAATCCTTGTACATGCACCGCAAATGCAATTTTTTTTAAATGGCCATGGAAGAGCAAGGAGCTGGCCTCCCAATTTGCAAGACAGAACATATGAGATGGTGAAAATGGTTGTCATGCCCTATGCTTTAGCAGAACCAACTAGCTAACTGATTAGTAGCTGACGAGCTAGAAAGTAGATTGCCAGCAATTTTTTCTTCTACATGAGCTTTTAGTAGCTCATTCTCAGTTCCTTTACCCCAAAGAGAGAAATAGTCTCTGAATTCCCAGTGCTCTGCAGAGTGCATGTAGCCATACCCAACACAGGAGTAACTGCAACATTCTGCACAGCCTCCAGTTTTGGGGCATGGCTGATACCCGTGGCTGCGGACAGGTCTGTGCGGCAAAGCGTAGGGATGGCAAATCAGGTCAGGACAGAAGCCTTCTGGGTCCAGTGTGGACAAAGCACTGTACCACATATATTCCTTCTTGTACTCTATACGGGCAAATCCTGACTCTCAGGCACTTGAGGTGAACAAACTCACTACTTTCAGGCTGAAAAGTGTGGTGCAGATTCTCCTCTCCAAGCTTTCTCATCCCAAGGCAGTAACTGATCCACCCCATTATCAGTGCTTGGGAATGAACTGATATATATTTGCAATATGGATATAACCATAGCATTAGCATTATTATGGACCAAAACAGAGAGGCAATCTGTTCGGAACTATACAAATTCTTGTAGCTTAGTAAAGTGCATTTAGGACTTTGTTCTAGGTACCTATGAAACATTGTGTTGTGCTCAACAGATGTTTCCATTTCAAGGTATGTTTATTTAGAGGGGTCTACAATGTTTATACTGCTCTGCTCAAACACTAAAAAAGAAGAGTCATTTACTGTCAGGAACTGTGTATTCTGCTGTATTTGCTAACATTTTTTGCTGGGTTAAATCTCTGTTGCTAAAGGGGTGTTATCTTAGGCTTTCACTGAATGATATGGAAGTGCCATTGCTAAAGAGACCTACATTAGGAAAATGGATGTTTCTAAAATTGTTTGCAGAGTAGCAGACAGAAAACAAGAAAATGTTCTGCCTTTATTTTGCATACAATACATCACATTTCCAAAAGGAAAGTTGAGAACCCTTATCATTTACCTATGAAAAAACAATGGAACCTTTAATGAAGCCTGAATGTAAGAGCATCTGGGTTTTTGCCTGATAAAACTTTAGATGCCTTGGCACTATTCTAAAATTTGTTGGGGAACAAAGGCAAATACTTGGCTAGTTCTGCCATGCATTATTTAATAGAGGAAACGAAATCTCTTTTTGGGAAATTAAGCTACAATTTAGAAATGAAAATCAGATGAGGCAATTCAATTGTCTGAAGTCTAAAAAATGCTGCAATAAGTGCAAACAACCACCAGTGAATTAGTTTAAACATTATCAATGCAATTTTTTATCTTGCGGCCCAGGTATAACACCTGTTTTTGAATACTGTACCCACTCCTTTCTAGAATGCCAAGCCAGTAGTGATCTAAATTTTGTTGTTCAGGACACCAGATGAGAAGAAGCAATTTTTTGTTTCTTTTACCACAAGCACTGTGCAACTTTATTCACGACTCATTCAAGAGCTCATTCACGAGCTTTCAGGCACTTCCATACTGAGGACACAGGTCATGAAGGAAGAAAAGTAAACTGAAAGGCAGACCGTGTGCAAGTCCAAATGGGGGTAAGCTGGTGATGTACAAATCTAAATTAGAAAATAAAGAAATCAACCAATAACTGAGGAAATTTTTGTTCTCCTTTGTTCGCACAGGGCCCAGGGGAATGTACAGTTCAGTCTGTTTAGGCAACAAAATCTAAGACCTTGTGGAGGTTGACTGTAAAACTACAGCAGGCTGTAAATACCAAGTGGGGAACAGGGAATTATATGAGCTAAAAAACACTGCAAGCACGTGGGCTAATAACTAAGTGAAATTCTGGCTTTGCATCAGAATATTTTAATGGCCAGAAAGGGAAGTTCTGGGGCACTATTCCTCTTGATCAATGAGGACACGAACCGATTTAATATTTATCATCATCTTGATAAACTTATGAAGGGAATTACACAAATCCTTGTCTGTGGTTGCTTTGTGATGTCATTAGTGAACTAAAGGATCCCGTCTAATACTGTGAGTCCTGTGTATGCTTCCAGCTTCTAAAAGGTATCAGACTAACACCAAATTAAACAAGCATTTTTTTTCAGTAGATAATTTCTTTCCATAAATCTTACATTGTAACTTGATGCTAGAAGTTAAGGGAGGGAGAATATAATGGATATAGTGCACAATTTGTGGGTAAGAAACTGAGACACAGAGAGAGAGCCGTAGCCTGACACACCCAAGAATTTAGACATCTCAGTCTGGATCTACACAGCACAGTGGGATTAGAGAAAACAGTACCTGAAGAAGTGGAACCACGTAGTGTGGGAAAAAGTCACCTCTGTGCTTGGGCTGCTAAAGCAGAACAGCCATAGCACGGACTCACCGCCTGTGTCTATACTGAGGAAGGAAAGAGTCCAGAGCCACCCTCTAGCTTTTGAGCCAAATGGTACACTACGGAATGCATCCATACAGCTTGACTCTCCTATCCACTAGAACACGGTAGCTTGTCCAAACTGCCAGTTTGGGCTCGTGCAAAGCTCAGACATGATTTGGGGCTTATCTGGAAGAGTGCTAGCTGGCCCTAGGCTAAAACCACTCCGGGGACTGCATGCTGCAAAGTTGGGTACATGTGTTTGGTCTTCTTCCCTAACTGTGCTCAGCTTAATGTTGTAGATGCAGTCACCAGGACTTAATTAAGCTAGGCACTGTGCTGTATTGATATAGCTGTAACACTCCCCTCTGAAGTTCCTAAAAATTTAGAAAAATTTTATAACTGTTATAATTCTGACAGACTTTCTGAACATATTAATTCTATTTAGAAATCATGCTTATCAGAGCATAAAACATTTTTCCTGCTGGGTAGTGTGGGGAGTTTTTCATAATGAAATAAGCCCAAAGTTTTGAATTTATTTTATCATTATCTCAGTTTTTACTTCTGATATATTTGCATCTTAGAATGCAGAGAAAATAAATATTCAGTGCAGAAAAGCTGTTGTAGCTTTTATTCAGTTAGAATCTATTTCACAGAAACATTCACTGCTTCATTTCTGGATTGTGCATATACCAAAATGAAAGCTATACAGTTATAGCAAGACAGCTTCCAGGAGACTGTAAGACTTTGTAATGTCACTGCTTCTAAAACTCATGAAATTCTGATGCTTTTGATTGCTTGTCACAGCCACTTGCCCCATTAAGATGTCTCTGTAAGAAATATGTTTTTACTTTATCTTGCTTTGGAAAAAACAGAGATCAACAGAATAGCTCTGACAATATGAAAAATATTATTTAGAGACAAATATCTTTGTTTAATTTAGGTCCCTTTGTATCTGAGTACCAACATGAGATTTTTCAACTGATACAAAGCAGAAACCAAGTAACGATGCAGTTGCTTCTGAAGCTTATCGAGTAAGGTGAATTTCGATTGACAAAGCAGAAGAGAAGTATGTTATGCCATGAATAACCTTTATTGTTTCAGTAAGTTGCTCTATCTCTCAATTTTATAATACCTAATCCTGTTTTAGACAGACAGATATTTAATTATTCAGATTTTTTCTCTCTGAGTTTATTGCAGAATTTCACTTTACCTCTACTGATAAATATGTAGAATATACATGTTAAAAGGTATAATATATTTTTGATACTAATTGAATACGGCCAGCTTTGACTAATGAAGCAGACTGGAAGAGTATTGCCTTGTGAGTTTATCATTTCAATCAAAATGTGCTCATCTTTATAATTCATTAAAATTAACCCAGTATTGAGAAGATAGATCTTAAATTATTGACATTTTTTCTCTTCTAACTTAACAAAAGTATTTTTACCTCTGCTGATAAAGTGAAGAATGAATTTTCATCACTTCACAATGCATAGGCACCAGAAAATATGCAGCACTGAATTACAATGACATACAGTCTCCCCTGAGTCATTGCACGGTATACCATCAAATGTCATGCAGTAACTCCTTTTTGCTTCAGGGGATCATTGCTCACCCTTATAATTAAGGGGACCAGTAAAGCTGGTGTTTCTGGACAGGAATGGGAAAAGTTAAACTTAGTCATGGTAATTGACTGTTTCAGTGAAATCTGGATTGCATTATAAACAGATAGTCCATAGCTCATTCATAAAAGGAATAGGAAAATATTTTTTGGCTACTGGAATATATACTTTCTACAGGCAAGTGCTGCCACAGTAAAGACTAAAACTTCCTTATGAATTACTGTATATTTTGTAATAATCTTTAGCAAACTCAGCACAGGTCCTTAAGTGGGCACTTCAGCCCACTCATAGCCCAGGCTAATGCATTGCTCCATGAAGTTCACCCTAGCCGCTGATTTCCACCAGGACTGGCAAGCTTCCCTGACATTCAGATTCTGTAAGAATTTAGGTTAAACAGGTATATCTTGACTGTGAGGTCAAATACAGATAAACAGATACAAGTTTATATAATGGTCTGGTAACCTGGAATCTTGAATGAAAACGGCAATTGACACAGCACCGTACAGAAAGGCTGAAAGGGCTACTCTTTGCTAGCAAACCTCATGTGCTACTAGAATCCCAGCAAGCGTGTTACCATCACCGCTAAACTACTGAGGACCCCAGAGGAAACCAAGGCAACAAATGAGACTGGTGCCTGATTAAACTCACCTGAAGGAAGGGATCAGAGACAAGACTAATGAGATGATACCTGATGCATAAATTCGGTCTGTATCCAGAGTAACTGTTTTGGTTGACTGTCAGTTCGGAGTCTGGATTGCTGACAGGAAGATTGCTCCTTTCGAGTCTTGCAAACGTCAACAAAAAGCTATATTTTCCAGATTGCTGCTTTTCCTCTATCTCTCTCTGTATGTATCTCTTTGGTTAAAGCAACATCACAGAAGAACTTAAAGGTGAGTTAAACATCCTTCATTAAGAGCTGTGTGGCAAATCTGAGAACTCTAATAGACATGTCTTACACAAAGGCTTTTTCCTTTCCGATAAATGGAGAATCGAAAGTAGCTTTTACACTGGGATTTATTATCCAAACTTCAATTTATTGAGACTAATACACTAATACTCCTAAATTTAAAAGCAAGGAAGCAATTCAATTTCACTTGCTGGGAGCAGCAGGCAATATTATTGTTATCTGTTGGAGAGAGCGCAAGGTATTCTCAGCCTTTCAGTTTTCCTCTTATCTCCCCTAGATTTTAAGTATACTCTTCCTTGTAAAGTTCTCCAAGCATCTCAGAGGTGGAATGAATTTTTCCTGGCCTGCCCTTCTTCTAAACTAGGTTAAATTTCTCTTTTTTTCTCTCTAATCTGTTGTTTTTAATTTCTTTGTTTCTGAGGATTTTTGGACAAACCTGGAAAAAAAAGGTTCTTCCAATTAGTAGAGCAACAGGATGCAAAGTCTTGTTCATATTTTCCTTGTGGACTGAAGAGAATTGAGGCACAGGAAAGATATTGCTTATCAGTCTGTTATGCCTCCTACATTATTGATCTGATTTCTAGACTATTGCTGCAGTCTACCCACTTATATCTTTGTCATCTTCTTTGACTGGAATTTCATAACAGAAAATATATCTTTAGCAATGTTTACATTATTTTCTGTTGGAGAAGCTTTGAAGGAACCCCTAACCCAGAGATACAATTACAGTAAATAACAGTACACAGAATTACATCTTACACTAACACACATTTGCATATGGTACTGATATATATATAGCTACAATTTCTATAAGCGATTAGACTCTGTGATTACCCTTCTGGGAGGCTATTAGGTTTTACCAGAAGTACCTTTCATCTAAAAATGATGGAATTTTGAGATGGTTGACTAACTTCTTTTACACTGCCTATTTTATTTTCAAAATTCTTTATCTTGGTTTGGGAGAGTTGCTTCTCTAAATCGTGGTCAAATAAGGTAAAAGGGTGAATAACAAGTAAAATAAAATCTTTATAGCCATGGAAATTCAAGGCCCAAACAGGAAAATTGTAGTATCAAAATTGTTCAGCTAGGACGGTGATAGTGACTGTGAGAGGCTGAAGATGGTTAGAAGCTAGGGACAAAAAAGTAATAATGAGATGCCATCTGCAGTTTTATAGACTGGATAGAAATCACTTTTCAAGTGTGAAACCGAGACAGTTTTTCAGGCAAGATGAATGGCAGCTAGGTAGACCTGGTTTAAAATCTACTTTCAAAGACCCTGATGAATAAATAGCAACTATATTTCCAGGAGTAAGAAAGGCAATACAGCCACTGTAGCAGTGCTTAATTTCAAAAAGAAGAATTACATTAAAAATGAGAACAATTTCTAGAGAGAAACCAAAAGAGGAAGCCAAAACTGCAAAATGTTGGCAGACAACATATTAGAAATTCAAAACAGATCTGCACCATTTCCCAAAAAGCTTTTAGAAACGTCGCAAAGAAGGAAATCAGCATGGCTAAACAACAAAATAACAGAGGCTATTTAAAATAAGAAGGCACAATTCAAAAACTTGAAACTGTATTAAAAGAAAGGAGAAGAGCCGAAAATTAAAAAAATTTAAAAAAAAATGTTTTAAGTATAGTGTACAGAAAGGCTTAAACACCTGTACTAAATCCTTCTTCATACATGTATTTGGTGAGAGATTTCTCCTCAGGGATGCCTTTTAAGAGATAGTCAAGGTATAAAAACATAGCTCAGAGAAGACAAGACCACAACAGACATGTGAAATTGTTCTTTTCCTCTAAGTTTAGCGGCAAGCAAGGTAAAGCTTAGGGAGATATCTGTGACACAACACTTCTTACAAAAAAAATGTTAGATGATTTATCTAGAGCTGGACTGACAGCAGAAGGTATGAGCAGCCTTTAGCATGTTTAGTTTTTGTTCTTTATTTTTGTGGACACACTCATTCCTCCAGCACTAACTGAACTGAAGTCTCCAGGGTGGGGAAATGCAAGATTAATTTTTAATTTCTAGAATTTACATTTTTAAGAATTTACTATCTGAACAATGTCAATTGTTGTCTTTTTGGCGATGCTTTTCCAGCTATTCCTCATTAAATGTTGTGGTGAATGTTGTCTTTGTAGCTGTTTGAGGAGAAAACAAGGTTGCCAGGGTTATAAATCAAAAAATGTGACACTTCAAAATGTTGAACATCCTTACAGCCCTATTTACCAGAGATACATTGAATCACAGCTAAGTCAATATTTCTTTGAAGCAGAGGACTGTCCAAAAATAAGCTAAACAAAGTGCAGTGAACTGTTCTTTTACAAGGTTTGGGAATCATTTACAGCTGCTTGTGTTGTGGCTCATCATAAATTATAACGATCAGTTAGAAACCAGACACTAAGTGCAGCTGATCCCAGCCATGCTTCCCAAGGGCAGAATTGATCTCCCCTGCTATTAGTCTTCTGAACATTAGGCATCATGTCCATACTATCAGCTTAGACTCTATACTCTTTCAAAGCACGATTCATGCTACCAGTCTATGAGTTTGCGTGGCAAGGTTTTGGTAACCAGGGGAGCTATAGGGATGGCTTCTGTGAGGAGTTGTTAGAAGCTTTCCCCATGTCTGATAGAGACAATGCCAGCTGGCTCTAAGATAGACCCGCTGCTGGCCAAGGCCAACCCAATGAGTGACGGTGGTAGCACCTCTGTGATAACATTTTTTAAGACAGGGAGAAAAAAAAACCATGGTGAGGTGGCAGTTGAGAGAGAGGAGTGAGACGATGTGAGAGAAAACTCTGCAGACACCAAGGTCAGTGAAGAAGGAGGGGGAGGAGGTGCTCAAGATGCCGGAGTGGAGTTTTTTCCCCCCGCAGCCTGTGACAAAGACCATGGTGAGGCAGGCTGTGCTGTTGCAGCCCATGGAGGTCCATGGCAGAGCAGATCTGCACCTGCAGCCTGTGGAAGACCCCACACCGGAGCAGATGTATGCCCGAAGGAGGCTGTCACCCTCTGCAGAGCCCGTGCTGGAGCAGGGTCTTGCCAGGACCTGTGGAGAGAGGAGCCCATGCTGGAGTAGGTTTGCTGGCAGGGCTTGTGACTGACACTGGAGCAGTCCATTCCTGCAGGACTGCACCCTGTGGAAGGGACCCACACTGGGGCAGTTAGTGAAGAACTGCGGCCTGTGGGATGGACTCACTTTGCAGAAGTTTGTGGATATCTGTCTCTCATGAGAGGGACCTCACGCTGAGCCGGAGAAGTGTGTGAGGAGTCCTCTCCCTGAGGAGGAAGAAGCAGCAGAGACATGTGATGAACTGACCACAACTCCCATTTCCTGTCCCTCAGGGGAGGAGGTAGAGAAATTGGGAGTGAAATTGAGCCCGGGAAGAAGAGAGGGGCGGGGGAAAAGTGTTTTAAGATTTAGTTCTGTTTCTCATTATCCTACTCTGATTTGTTTGGTGATAAATTAAAGTTCCTTTTCTCCCCAAGTTCAATCTGTTTTGTTCATGATGGTAATGGGTGAGTGATCTCTCCCTGTCCTTACCTCGATCCTTGAGCCATTCATCATATTTTCCCTCCCCTGTCCAGCTGAGGAGGGGGAGTGATAGAGCGGTTTTGGTGGGCACCTGGCATTTGTCCAGGTCAAACCAAAAACACATTCTTAATACGAATGAATGGGGAAGCACCCATCTTGCTCCTCTTCAGAGCCAGGAGTTAATCCCAATGTCTATGCTTCTCACTTTTAGTTGTCAATAATGAAGTTGGATAAATCTAGGCCTGGATGATACATCTACACCTTAAAAAGGATTTCTTCCTTCTCAATACAGGGGGGTCAGTTGTCTGAATCACATAGTGAATCAGATCGTGAAGTGTATCAGTGAAGTGAATCAGTGAAGTGTAAATCATGACACCACACAGAGTTTTCACAAAAAGTTACACTGGGTAAATCCTAGTATCTCCTAGTTTGGAGATAAAGTGCATTCAAAGCAAATGGAAAAAAAAAGACTCAACATCCTTATTGAATATATTAGGTTAGACTGGATATTCAGACTACTTTTCATGTAAAGGAAAAGTTCAGGAAGAAAGCATAATGGAGTATAATCCTGTTTGTTTAGGTATATAAAGTGTATGTGTGCATAAACAGATACATCTATGATATCTTTGAAACTAGTAATGATGAAGAGTAAACAACTGCTTTTGTTCTCTAGACATTATTTAGAAGTTATTTACTGAAATATTAAACACTAAATATTTTGCTTCTCTGTATGAGAAGGCACACATCTGAAAAAGCTGTACTATTTCAGATTAATTTTGAAAATTGGTATATGCGATAACACTTTAAGTTTTCCGTTCCATTAAAAAAAATGTGCAATTAGAACTATCCTTACTATGGAGGAGAAATAAGGATTTCCTTTAGTTAAAGTAACATGTGTCTACCCATGCCTTTTTCTTGCAGTAAGAAGATTGTCTTCATACAAAACTGATTTTCTCAGCTCTATAGACGAGGCCAAGGCTTTCCCCCGAGCTAAGGTTAGCAATGTAGAAACCATTTAACCTGACAGCTCAAACCAACTTAAATGTGAAAGAACAGAAACACACTCTTGTTCATCTCTGCTGATATACTTACGTCTGGGCCAACACCAGTAAATCTACTGTTCAAAAAGCTCATCAGAAAGATGAGTTAACCTTTTTTTTAATATGTCACAAAAGCCTGGTAAGAAGTGTGACACAGGGGATGAAAAGGAATGAATAAACAGATGTAAGTCGTGGTACACTGAAATTAATGTCACAGTGCATGAATTCAGAAGTAATGTGATAAAGAACCATGCAAAGACATGATTGAATTACAAGAATACAGCGCTCTCAAACATCTGGAAACAATACTGCTATTTTCACACTCTTTAACCAATCAGTTCTAGCTTCACACAGAAGTCTCAAGTGGACCTTAATTCCTTAATTCCATAAATTCTTTTTTTAAAGTCCAAAACTAAAATACGTTAGGATTAGAGAAGTGACTTACTACATTCCTACTTAAACTAATTCCACAATGTAGTGACAAAGGCTTTGCAACTCGCTTTTGTTGGTCTTTTGCTGGAAGTTGTGGCAATTAGGGAGTAAGAACCAATAAATCAAATGAAATGCTCCTCTTCAGTTCACACGCATTTAAGAGAACTGGCTTGAACAATGGTCCATCTTACCAGGTTTCTCTCTGCCAAGTAGGGATTTACACCAGCCACAAAGCAAATGAAGTCCAGCCAAGAGTTGTTATTATTTGTAAGTAAGATTCTTTTGAAGGACTGACTCATTTCACATTAGCTACCACATTTCAAATGCCTTTTCTAAAGCAGACAGATTTGTTGTAACTGAACAACAAGGCAAAGCTGGCCACCATTTTTTCCAGAATTTCCAGGGATTCATACCTTTGGATAGAGCACAAGATAAGCTTGTAGTGGACACAAATGAACAAACAAGCACAGTAACTGGGGGGGGGATTTTGTTAAATGCATTTCTGTTGCAAAGATGGTTTTACTAATTTGGTTATTAGACTCTTAGACTTTATCATAGATAAATGCAGCACGCTTCTTACACCTTACACTCATTTTTCTCTAATAGATCTCTATCTTAGAATCTTTCAGCCTATTCTTCCCCAAACTAAGCACTGAAAATAAACCACTACCAGTACCAGCTCCGTTTCAGTAACTTCAGATACGTCATCCCAGTGTATATGCAGTTCACCTCTGCTGATGATGGAGCATGCAGTATATGTGTAAAGGAAGGGAGATGTGGTAGCTAGTAGTCAAGAACACTTTGTTCACTTCCTTGTTGCTACTATACATCTCTTCAATTTTGTTTACCTTTCTGTTTTTACATTTTTGTTTAATTTTCAGTTTGGATTAACAAAAGCTGCGACACAACAATATTGGCTGCAGATGATTCAGAAGCCTTTTAAAAGTAGTATGTATTTCAGGGAAAAGTTCAAAATTTAGATTCTGGCATTACCAAACAAGATTATGTAATAGTTTCGCTGCTTTTGAAATTAAATTTCCCATGTAAATAAAACCTGGTAGATAAATATCACTGTTCAAGGAAACAGATGGCATGTAGCCCCTCTAAGGCATAGTTTTACACTTTTCTTCTGAACAGATGAGATATTGATCCAAACACTTTGTTATTATTATTTCTCCTAGTGAGTGGCAAAGATGGCCCATTTCACCAGACAAAAATGTGGCTGCAGATGCACAACAACAGGGAAAAGTAATAAGTTGAAGACAGGGATTTTGATTTATGAAAGGAAAAGAATATAACAGACAGATAAAATGAAATAGAAGATTACAAAAGGGGAGAAAGAAATGCTTAATGGGCAGCAGGTGGAGTGGACCGCAGAACACCAGCTGAAAATAACGCTTGCTTGTTATACTGGGAGGCAGAGAATCAGCCTCAGCCAACTCAACTACCTCTCACTGCACGGCACTGGGCACAGACCCTTAAAATTAAATGCCATGGAAAATATCCAAGCAAGACTGAAAAATCCTGCTCCAAATCAACAGGGTTTTCCAGTTTTCTTTAGCCCAGTGGCACTAAAAGTACCTATCAAAGTAGAGAAGAAAAAGAGAAAGGTAAGCAGATTCTTAGAAAAGCGTGTCAAGAAAGAACATTAAACAGCTAGGGAGCATGCATCTTATGGCTTTTCTTGTCTTCTATACTATTCTTAATATACTTCCTCAAATTATTTTTAATAATTTTCTTTCCTCCTTTCCTCCTTTCTTTCCTTCTATATTTTTCTTTTCTGCAGCATGTTGAATTTTTCAATTTGAAGAGCCATTGGTATAAAGCACGGCTCATTAGCTTGTGGGAGGTAGCTAGTCTTCATTAATTCAGTTCTCACTTCATTTGCTTTGCATACAGTCATAATTAGCTTCAGAATAAATTTGGTTACTTCAGCAGATTTATAGCTCCAGTTTTATTCTGCATTTGGGTTTTTCCTCTTATTTCAATGTGTTGTATGAGTTTTAAAAAATCAAGACTGCAATGATTGCTTTAGGGAATAATTTAATGTTGCAGTTTTTATAATGACAGTCTCTCTATGTCCCTATATCTTATCAGCTATATAAACAGTTATAACACTAAGCCTTACATTATCTCAGATGACGTTTTCTTACAAATAGGCAGAAATTTCCTCTTTATCTGCCATGCATTCTCAAGAGAAGCAATCCTTTCCCATGTATGCCGGTCCCTCACCATAGTGTCTGTGGCAGCAGAAGAACATGCCCACACCATTCAGAGCTGAGGAAGGAATCATGTCAGTCTTTTATCAACGTCCTACAGCAAAAAGAGGATTTGGTTTGTTGATTGGGGACATACTGTTGTAGTAAGGATGCATGCACAGCACCACATGGTTCAAACTGGTTTACATACGCTGGCAAGGCAGCACTCCTATTTTAAGAAAAGCAAAGAGTACACAGTTGAAGACAACAGAGCCACAGCATCTCCTGACACCTCTGTAAGGCTGATAGGAAGTGTGTCAGCATATTTAGTACATCAGTCTACCCTTGTCTGAGCTCATGATTTCTTTCTTCTTGAGGCAAAAGCACAATGCTTTATTCCCCTATACTGGGCCGTATTGAGTAAGAGGGGGTGAAATAAACCCTTCAGAAAAGTCACAAAACTTTTATATAAAGTGTCATTTTCTTAGAACAAGTGTTAAGGTAATACCACCAGAAAGATGGAAACACTTCCAGGGCGAAGCCACAGCAACTACTGGAGATATTCCCTAGGAATATCTGATGCTGTAAAGGAACTTCGGTGAAAAACGTCTGTGGCACAAATAAGGTGTCCAGTCCCCCAGAGGCACCATTTGAGAACTGAGCTGGTCAGAGCACAGGGCAAGCGCAGGAGTTATAAATACAGTGTTAAGAGCAATGCTGCAAAGGCTGATGGTTTTCTGGCTTAAACAGACGTCACTCGCAAAGCACTGGAATCTGTGTGCATTCATAGCCAGCGTGAACTGCCTGCAAAGCCCACCAAAAACTCCTCACTCCAGTGTTTCCCACAGAAAACCAGAAACCTATTAGTTAATGCTCTGTAGCTATTATACTTTTCCCTTACTTCAAAAGCCAGCTGACATACTCTAAAATGAGGTTCTGGGGAGGTTTTACCAATAAGCTGCAAGTGGTAGGAGAGAAGTGAAGCGCTGTTATAAATGTTAATAACCTGCCAAAGTCCTATTAATTGCTCTGCATGGACTGCTAAATCATGGTTTCTCTGTAGCAGTCCATATGCTGACTTGGAGATACATAATCTTGGAGAGCAACTCTGCCACATGGTGAGCTGACATGTGAGCAGGCCACTGAGCCAGGCTGATGGTGTTCCTGGCGCACTCCATACATCTCTAAGAAATCTGTTTTATTTGCTCTGCAGTACCACTTTCATTATAGCTCAAGAGTTAGACTCTCAGGGATGTGATAGTCCATACCACTGCCACCAGATGAGCACGTGGCAAGCCCAAGGCCAACACTTTGTAATGTCCTTGTATCTGTCCTAAAACTCATAGCTAATATCAACCTGCATGTTCACAGAAATGGTGAAATGAGACCCCTTCAACAGCAGCCCACCCTGCAGAGCAAACTGTTGACTGGGATTCAGAAGTGCAGCAAATTTAGCTGACAGAGTAAGTGGAAGACTAACACTCCTGGCAAAGCCTCGTGAGCAGAAAGTGTGTTTGAGCAGCTTGTGCTGATCAGATTTCAGACAGCTTCTGGCACCTGGAGGAAAACAAGGGCAGCCTGTTTTCAATAAACCCTGTGTGACCTATCCCGGATGGCTGACTCCGTGATATCATCCCTCCCATACAAGGATCTTCCCTGAGAAGCCCAGCAAAAGAAATATGTATCATATTGGACCAGCTACATTGCAAGCACGAAAGAGAGTCAAGCTATATCATTGGGGAGGTGTGTGCAAAGTTGTGTGTCATCCGTTTTGATGTAGAAATCTCAGAAGTTGCATGTATGCCTGGGTAAATGCAAGAGATTTTCATTCTATCAGCACATATTCTTTTCTTACTTGTCAGGTTGTTCTGGGGGTAGCTAGTGCTCAGATTCTCCTGTCTACATCACACCATAGAATTCATTCTGATTTTGTTCCCATTTTGCTAAACCTTTTGCATTACAGTCTTACTCTGCTGCCAGGCTTGACTCGCGTTTTCCCGGTGTAAGCCGCAGGTTCCTTCAGCCAGGTAGCAGGGTTCCCAGTCAGCTTTTGGAGCTGTCCTCTCACTCTGGAAGGGGACTGACAGTGATATTCCTCAGACTTCCAGTGCCCAACACCACCAAATATTCAGAAGGAATGCAAGGTGCCCTTTTTAATCTCTAAAAACTCCATGTGATATGCCTATTCACAATATCAAAGCCCTACAAAAGCTACATAAGTGTAATTGTAATTGTAACTGAAAAATGATTAAGGAGGGGTGAATTTAAGGGTACATGCTGACACACCAAAGTGTAGATTGTCAGGTTGCAGTCCTGTCCTAACATACACATAAGAATAGCAGAGCACTGAAAGTCCTTATGAAAAATACTGCTCAGTTCAGTACCTAATGTTGTGTGTTTAAAATTTGTTCATAACTGTTGTATATAATATTGTAATTTTTCTCTGTCTGTTTAAAGTATGGGCAATTCAGGGTTATCATTTTTTCCAAGTCAGAGAACTGTTATTCAAGGTCTATAAAGGGAAAGCTGCAGGGTAGCTGTTCTGGAATATCAAGAGAGTTCACCACAGGGACAGTGCTGTTTTCCAAAATAAATGTATTGTTCTGCACTGGGCAGGGTGGAGGGGGAGAGAGAGAAAGAGAGAAAGAGAGCACAGGGTGCTTTCAGAATGTCAGTAAGAAAGGCCTGACAACAGATGGCATATTGAAATAGCTGCCTTAAGAAAAC
>Ga0065711_1030341_pt1 | contig 32793 bp, 21 predicted proteins | sample Hoacrofraction12_FD_59098 | JGI IMG/M metagenome (GOLD analysis project Ga0065711, IMG submission 59098) | Hoatzin crop microbial communities from Cojedes, Venezuela - Epithelial fraction 12 v2 (version 2) | ecosystem: Host-associated > Birds > Digestive system > Esophagus > Crop | place...
CCTGCCATCTGGAAGTCCCAGGTGGCAGTTCTGCTGACCCCCTCCTTACTGGTCCAAGAATCGAAAACTCTGTCATTTTGTGATGTCTGTGACCAAGATGGCCTCCAACCATCACATCACCCACAAGTCCTTCTCTGCTTGCAAACAACAGGTCCAGCTGGGCACCCTCCCTAGCTGGCTCACTCACCGGCTGTGTTATCTTCCACACACTCCAGGAACTTCCTGGACGGTTTCCTCTCTGCTCTATGGCATTTCCAGCAGACATCTGGTAAGTTGAAGTCCCCCGCGAGAACAAGGGCCAGCGATTGTGAGACTTCTCCCAGCTGCTTATAGAACATTCCATCTGCTTTTTCATCCTGGCTGGGTGGTCTGTAACAGACTCCCACCATGATATATGCCTTGTTGGCCTTCCCCCTGATTCTTACCCACAGACACACAACCCTGTCGTCACCATCATCAAGCTCTACACAGTCAAAACACTCCCTAACATACAGCGCTACCCGACCCCCCCCTCTTTCCTTGCCTATCTCTTCTGAAGAGTTTATAGCCATCCATTGCAGCACTCCAGTTGTGCGAGTCATCCCACCATGTTTCTGTGATGGCAACTATATCAGTTTTCCAGCTGCACAACGGCTTCCAGCTCCTCCTGTTTGTTGCCCATGCTGCATGCATTGTTGCAGATGCACTTCAGTTGGACTATTGATCCCACCACAATTTTGGGGAGAGAAGCCCCAATTCCTGTGTGACCATTCTCAGGCGCTCCCTTGGTTTCCAACACATCAATAACCCTCGTGTCTTTGCTGCTGCATGGATCTCCATCCCCTACCTCCAGTGAGACAGCAGACCAAAGGACCTCGCTAGCACACCATCCCTCAAATACTGGTGTGCTGCCCCCAGGCTTATCTTCAGCAGTTCTGATTTTATCCCTTTTCCCCTTCAAATCTAGTTTAAAGCTCTTTCAATGAGCCCTACTAACTCCTGCGTGAAGATCCTCTTCCCCCTTCGAGACAGGTAAACCCCATCTGTTGCCAGCAGGCCTGATGTCATGTAAACCAACACATGATCAAAAAACCAAAAATTTTGCTGGTGACACCAGGCTCAGAGCCAGGTATTGATCTGCTAGCTCTGCCTGTTTGTTCCCTCATCATTCCCTGCAACTGGAAGGATAGAGGAGAACACTACTTGTGCTCCTGATCCCTTAACGAGTCATCCCAAGGCCCCGAAGTCTCTCTTGATTGCCCTCAGTCCTCTTGTTGCCTACCTGAAAAACCAATTAATGGCTAATAATTTAAGGGCCGTACGAGGGCAGGAAGTTTTCTCTTCACATCTTTAACCCAGGTCCCAGGGAGGCAGCAAAATTCCCTAAGAAGTGGGTGCAGTCTGCATATTGGGCCTTCAGTTCCCCTCAGGAGAGTCTCCTATGATGACAGCCTGTCTTTTTTTATTCATGGAAGGGCTTTTGACGCAGGTTGTAGGTCAACTGAACCTCAGCAACACCTCCAAGCTAGATGAACCATCATCCTTGTTATTGTTCAGTTCCACTTGCAGAGCCTCGAACCTATTACGGACGGGCACGTGGTATGGTGGGGTAGTCATAGAGGAGACGCATCTGCTGCGCCGGGCAGGAACTTGTCGCCATTCCCCCCACCCCTTATTCACTGCATTCAGCCAGATGGAGAGAGGACAGGGAATCCTCTGTATCGTGTGCCCTGTCTGCCTGTCAGGCCTGTCCCAGGGAACGTGCAATTCCAGCCGTCTGTCTCTCTCTTGGACTCCCTGATACTTCTCAACCTACTCACCTCCTCCTTTTTCTCTGTCACTAAGCGGAGGAGCTCCTCTACCTGGGCACACCTCCCACAGGTGTGCTCACTGCTGCTGTCCCGTACTGGCGTTCATGGAAGGAATGAAAAAAAATGGAAAGGAATGAAAGAGGAGAATCTTTTGTAAGAGTGTAGAAGGGTGTAATGAAGGATGAATGATGACATACAGAGTAAAATAAGATCAGTTTCAGACACGGATAATTTGAAGAAATAGAGAGGCTTCCAGGAAACACCAAGGAAAGAGATGAAGTTTTACCTGAATCCCAGTGTCACTGATGTTTTTGCATTCTGATACGGAAAGTTCCTTTATTTTCCCATGGTGGCCAAGGGCTCTCAAGCCCTAAAAAAATCGAGAAAAAATAATCTTAAAAATCAATACATGCAATTATATGTAATTACATTTAATATGTTAAGATGGTCAATAATATCCAATGCCTGTATATTAAAGCTTCTAATAATTACAGCACCTTTTAAGACATTATTTTCAGCAGAATGCATATAGTTTATTCTCCAATTTTTGCTTGAATTATGTACAAAGGTTAAGAATAATTCCATTGAGAAAGCAAAAAATTAGATTTTCCTACTTCCACAGGACCCAGACCAGGACTCTCATAAAGTAAAATACATTTACAAATCTCCTCCAAAATTTGGGTTTGAAACAACTTTTCACTATTTTTTTTTATTGGAAGAACAAAATGCTATTTACTATGACTAAATAATATCTTAAACTTGCTGCCTTTATGGTTTGCTTACCAGTAAGGGCTTTATGGCTACAGCTATGGTACAAGACAACATTCAAAATGGTGCAGTCATACTCGTAGCTGCATGAACAACCCCAAAATTCAAGACAACAGGGAGGTGAAAACTTTGTTTAAATTCCTGTTTTAGGAGTGCAAAAGGATCCAAAGACTGTGATTTTTAGTGCTTGTACACCAGGAAACAGGACAATGTTCTGATGCTAAACTGTCTAATCTGAAGGAGAATTAAATGTTGATTTTGTAAAATGCATTTTGATAGTCACAGCAGAATGTTTCTGTTTCATACCAATAAAGTAAACTTTACTGAAAAACAAAGCTATCACTTTATTCCATATGCTTAATAAATTATCTACAATTAGGCAGTGAGCAGCACTGCACAGAGAGGAAATATCATCTTGAAAAAATAAGCACATGTAAATAGTGTCTGGAATCCAGATGTGGACACTGTAATGATAATGCTGGAAGAGTGCGGCTGGAGTTCAAATTTTGCAAATTCCTGAAACCTTACAGGGTGAATAAAAACAAAAAATGGAACAATGAAAGAGATTTCCAATCGTGGCTACTTCTGAAAACTAAGAAATTTGCATTTTTCTCAGCAGACGCAGTTATGCGGTGACCGTTACTTTCAATAGCTTCGTGACAATCTACAGATTTCAAATTTTTGTTGACCAGAGCACTCCTATTCAAGACAAAAAAACAATTATGTACTTAAACCCCAAATGGGTTTATGTCAGAACTTGAATTCCTTCCAGCAGAGACTGACAGTGATAGGTTTGACCTTATGGACATAATTTGTTCTTATATTTTTCTTTATTTAAAAGTGGCACGACTTTAATGTACTTGGTAATGAAATACTAAAGAATATTATAAAGGTTTTTTGCTACATGACAACTAATGCTGCTATGACTTCAAAGGTAATTTATAATCATTTTATATGACTAGAGTGATGCTGAATCACAGAACAACTATTTTTTAGTTAGAACAACTATTTTTTTAGCAGTTAAAATCAAGGTCTCCTTTGAGGTGTTTCATTGATAATTTCAGACTTGAAAAGGGAAAGAGCGAAGATGTGGAAGACAAGGAATGTCATTAGGAACTGTCTATTACATAGAAAAATTACAAAACTTTCATGTTTCCAAAATTAAATATCTTCAAACAAGCTCTACACAGGGAGTCTAATCTATATGAAATTTTAAACTATTATTATTTATACTAGTATTTTTGTATCTAACATATATACAGAGGAGTTAATTACCACTAGTTTTATTAGACTTCCTAATTTATTCAGTAGTATTGCCTGATAAATAACATCAGGGATCGCCATCCAGGATACTGACCTATTTCTAGAGACTTTTATCTTCTGCACTAAGCTTCCAGACATTTTTCAAAGATACGGTCAGAGCTATCATATTACCATTGCAACTCCTGGAAATAGATGCTAGCAAAACAGATACTGTGCAGCACACAGACTAGGATCCCCCGCTCTATTGTGTCTCCAAAAACATATTCCCCCTTTAATACAAAGAAACCACCCCACATATCTTGGATCAATCTTCTGTTGCCAAGGAGAAAGGCAAGACTTTGTGCTGCATCTCTTGTATAGCATTTATATTACCATTTCCATCTAGAAAGCAACTTTAAAAACAACTTATTCCTCTCCAACAGCTGTTTTTTTCCAAAGTAATTTTTACAGTTTTGTTCTGTTTCATTTACTTTATTGAGGCCTACAGACATTTACAGAACATAATTTATTATTATTTCACCATGTTTTTTGTAGATGAGAAAATGAGTATTGGCTGTACCAGTTAGTGAGGTCTTCACTCACCAGAGACAAAAGTCATCTGCGGCTATGGCATACCGAAGAACAACTCCTTATTATTCATATTCACAAGCTGCAAGTCTCTGCCTTTCAACTGCAGACTGCAATGAATGTACTGTCTCTCGCTAACAATAACCATGTGCTATGCTATTTTCAACTTCTGAGATTTCTGTTCACATATCTCTTTGTAACCTTAAAGACCAGCATCTGTAATCTATCTTTATGTTCCAGAGATATGCAGAGGTTACTTCCTGTTCAAACCCCAAACCCAAAAGATTGACCTCAAAGTGACTCCAATATTGGAAGACAGCTCTTAAGAAGTATCTATCTCCCTCCTTCCATTTCTGAGCCATTTAATATTAAATGATGGAGCTTATCCTCTAAAACGCTCAGATTTCTGCACAGATTAGCCACAGTCAGGCACCAGTTTCATGGACCAGACACTTACTAGAAGAGAAGAATGTAACTCCCACCATACAGTATCATTTCGCTAATGACAACACATACGTGGCAGAACACAGTTTGGTTTCAGATAGCAAAAACCTTCTGGAAAATTGGTAAGTCCTTAAGCAAATGTTGCTATACTGTTTCCAATACCGGAGCTAATGTAAAGGTGGGTCAGATCTGTTTACAGGAACTGTGCAGATATTTTTCTGTCGCAGTGCAGAAATCACCCTGCATGACTTTATGTATAATGCACGGCATAAAATTTAATTTCTGTACCTAACACACTATGCGGTTAGACCAGATCATAACTTATGAAACACAGCTGCCGATGTTTCTGGACACGAAGTCCAGACGGCAGGGCTTCCATTGTAACACAATTTTCAGCATTGCTAAGTATCTTTAATTCCTGCTGATTTGCATCGGGACTCAAGGTGTTAGCACATCTGGCATCGATTGTAATGACTCTCTGTGTTAGTATTTCCTATTTTTATGCAGAATGAAGTTTCTAAGTCTCCAGGTCAAATTCTCTTTTTCTCTATTCTCCCCAGCAAACTGGAGTGCTAACATCTGAATTTGGAGCCCACTGTAACATATTTTAACGTTTCCTTTTCCCTGCCTTGGGAATATGTGTGATTTGTCACATCCTACCCTTTGGAAATCAAATGCAAGTAATTCATTTTCAGTCTGCTGCTGGTTATAGCTATTAGATCTAATAATATTTTTTTCTTAACCTTTACAAGGCTCTTCCTCAGTCCTGCTAGTCTAATTTTTGAACAGACCAAAATGCGGAGCCAGGCTATGGATTCACGTCACTGCAAATTCAGAATCCTACTAGAAGTGCAAAGAAATTACTCTAGATAGCTGTGGCAAGCCAAAATGCTAATTTGTGGGGGTTTTCCCCTATTCAGAAATGCATTATTAAAATATTAGTAAATATTTGTATTGCAGCCTGGCCTTCAGGACCAGCCAGGATCTGAAGATCATTAAGTACAAACACATAAGGAAAGAAAGTTGAGCTAACTGTTTACACATCCATACAACCACTGCTCCAGAGTTCCCAATGATTATGAATTATCCTCAACTTTAAAGAGTAACTACACCCAGCATGCAAAATATCTGGGACTGATTAGCTGACTTGATGCCACAGATAATACTTGAGGAGGCATTTCAGCCAGAAGGGAGAATGGGGCCTTAGATTATTATGAGAGAGAATTCCATGCATGACAGTCACTGCAGAAGAAAATGCAGAACCAAAGGATATTTCTCTCTACACTTCATATTTCCTTTTTATCTTTCATTTCAGAAACGTATCGGGGTTCTTCCCATTTTTAAAGTATTTTACCTATTTTTTATGTTTTAGACTATTTTTTTCTCATACATTATTAGACTGCGCATAATTCACCGCTGGTATTAAGCTTCTCTGTGTCTGTGTCAGACCATCTACTGGTTTTGTTGCTGGATGCTCTATATAACTCAGGAGTCAATTAAGTTTCTTTAACAACTCCTTTTATTATTCTTTGCTACGCTTTTTCTATCTAAATCCTGCTTGACTTAAGACACTTTCTTCAAATGTCCTGACACTTCTATACTTCATTTTTTTCTTATGTCCCAAGCAGATGGGTGGTCCAGGCCATATGCATCAGCAGCTTGTGTCGGAACGAGGAAAGCTAGGCAGCTGCACACTTTCAGGCTCTCAGACTTGGAACAGAGCGGCCAAAGCTGTTTCATATAGACATCAGAAGAAGTTCAAGACATTGTAACAAAAATACGGAGAGTATGAGAATAAAGGTTATAACTAAAACTGCTTCTCTAAGTCATGGGAACATTTCCACTGAGTCTACTTTTGTAAGAAAGACAAATAGGTTTTGGTCCTAAATGCTAATGTTTCCAGCTCCGCAACAGAAGCTTAAACACCATGCACACATTCCAAATACCTTTACAATGATATCTAAAATGACTTGTGATATTATCTATGCGTTCATGAACATGTTCACCATAGCACAATTTAAAACACTGTTGTCGCTATTCCAGGGAGTTTAGAAGAGCAAAATGTGAGGGAATACAATGAGGGGAGGGAGGCTAGCTAGAAGAAAAAGGGAGTTTTCTTAAATTTTGTCATATTTCATGAGAGTAAGAGCAATATAGTCAAAGCCCTAATGAGAAAAGTACAGTAACTTGTTCAGTATGCCCTCGTTTCTCATATGCATAACGCTGGCATCCTCTTCACTGGATATTTGGTTTTGTTAATTAATGGTCTTTGACTTACTTAGCAGGACACTTGCGCATACACACAGCTTAAACATGCGATGAATTACTTGCCTTATTCTAGCTTGCATTTAAAAGTTTGCCCAGGCATTTTTCTCTCTAAGTGAAATGCATAACATTCTACACAATACCAAAATCTGAATATAGGCAATGATTATTGTTATTCTATTTCCAGTCTTTCTGTTGAGGAGTAGACTCAGGACAAGGATAATAAACTTCTCCAAATATGAGAGAGACTTTTAAAGTATTTCTTATTAATCAGCACTACATTTTTTAATAACTGTGAGTCTTCAGGGTACTGTAATTTATTTTTTTCTATTAACAAGATCTCTTGTCAGGGATAAGTCTAAGAGTCAGTATATTTCTTCCAAATGCAACAAGTTCCCTGAATGAAAGACAGATCACAACAAGAACTTATTTGGCACCAGAGTAACTACAGAAGAGGAAGGCACCAGCAGTGGAAAAAAACTTCCATTTTGATAGTCAGACATACCTGAGACCCAAATCTGTAAGAAAATCTGACTCTACTGTATTTTTTCTCCTCTATCCTTTGCTTAAGTATATGTCGCCCTTATCACAGCAAATTCTGCTCTGCTTTGATGGGCAGAATGATTCTGCTGTCATTTGAAAAAACAGAAAATTCTCTTGTGTAGTGCAAATCTATGTTGCACATTCTACTTTTTTCACACAAAATAGTGAGACAGCAAAAGCAACAGAGATCTACCGCACAGACTGCAGGAAAACATAGGAGCGTTACAATTTTTCTTCATCAGCACAGCGTAATGGTGTTGATTACTGCACATAAAACATTTTGCTCTGCTACATTTTCAAAGCAATACTTACAAAGCCTAAATTGAAAGAGATCTTAACACAACTTCCTCTATATGCTAATAAAATGCATAATACAAAGTCAAGGCATACAAATAGTAGCTTGTTACAAAGCAGACTGATAGATTTCCTTTTATCAAAAAATGTTTTAAGATTAGTAAATGTATTTATTATACATGCATGAATGTTATATACTTAAACACAGCAAACAGCAAAAACCGTAACAGATTTGTAGCGAGTACTAGTGATCAGACCAGAAATTACAAAGCTGATAAATTGTCAATTTCCAGATATAATTTATCTGTCTTGTGGGAGAGAGAAAATGGAAAGCCTTAGCAATGCAGTGTAAGCAAAAGAGCTTGGCTTCCTGCCGAGGTCACGGGTTGTGATATGTGAAAACACAGCAAAAGACTGGCTGTGGCAGGCGAGGAGAAAGAAAACATTTATGTTGAAACATTGTGGGACTGTAATTCAAGTCAGCATAAATTTCATTCAGATGTAATTTTACGATATTTTGAATGATCACACTAAATGATTTCCCAACCCTCTTTATTTAGCTTAATTTTGTATTTTATTTTCAAGCCTCCAGAAAAGATACAGGCATTTTAATTACTTTTTCACATTTTAATTACTTTTGCACAAATTCTGTGGTAAAGCCAAATAATAAAGTTCTTGGTCAGAATTCTGTTTGAACACTGAGTTAACAGTCTCTATGGCAAGTATTCTTCACAAGGTTTCTCCCAGGTTTCCGTGTTCAGTGAAAAGAGTTTGCCCCAAAAGTAAAAGAAACCACAGAACCGGCTCTGAACCCTGCGCACACGGCAGGACCTGCCACGACCATATAATGTGGAGGCCTGCGATGTTTAACCTGGATCCCACGCTCGCTCTTTTGCTTTCCAGATTCTTAGCAACTTGACATGTTGAAGACACCTTGTTAGTAACTCTTCCACTAGCAATTATTTTCTAGACCACAGCATAGAGCAGTGCCTCTGCTTGAGTTAACAAGCAGGATTTTCACCATAAAATCTAGTTCATGGAAAACACAATGTTCTACAAATTTAGATGTTAAAAATACTAGATTTTCTGTTTACCTCAGGCCTAATTATCCTGGAGCAAGAAAATTCTGCTTAATAAACATTCTTTATAGATCAGCTTCACAGCAGCCAAACTTCCTCTTTCTGACGGTTTCTGTTTCTCTCTTTCAAATGTAAGAATTGTCCAGTTTCAGAATTACCTTTTATATGTTACTGCCTATACATGGGCTAATACTGTACTGTACATGTTTCTAAAATGTGTTTGAATGACACTGCAAACCCACTGCTTCATATCCATGCAGGTTTTAAATGAATAGATTTTTATTGCATATTTTTCAGAAAGCCTAGATAAATAGTAAAAACAATCATAATTCTTTAATCATATATATACCATATCTGAAATGCTGGTTCCAGAGATATCAATGGATATCAATGATGACATACTTCCCAAGGCTTCAATTCCAGCATCAGTCACATTTTCACAGTGACGCAGATTTAGATAGGTCAATTCATGACATCTAAATTAAATAAAAAAAACCAAAACTGTCAGCTTTCCACTTTTGTTACAGAGATGTAGTATAGCAAGTACATTTTTGTAATAGCCCTGGTTAATTTTTTTTCAGGGTACCTGTGAAAATAACCCCTCTAGACTTTTCATACGTAGCTTACATAAGCCCTTCCAAGGATTCCACTCATAATGCACAAGCATCACAAACGTTTGAAGTCATGAACAGCAATCAAATTAAATCAAGGAGCTGTATTACATAAAACTACTTTTTAAATTAGTTTGTTGCTTGCCTTTCCCCATCTCCAAATCTCTCATGTCTCACTGCAACGACAGAACTCAGGACTCCGTGGCTGTACCCACACCCAACTACAGCTACGCAAATAACGGTACACAGCAAATGAAATGATTGCCAGGTTCTGCAAATCAGCACTTCCTGACCATATGTGGAAAACTGAACTTTACTGCATAAGTAAGCACCGTAAACTGTATCTTCCCATAACCAAACCAGGATACCTGAGAAACGTGACTCCTCAAGCAGTGCGCCTACGCTCAGAGCCTTAGGGCAACACTCCACCATTGAAACAGAGAAGGCATTCCCTAGCTTACCAGCAAGCATGCTACAACCATTCACAACTACCGTTATGAAAGCATAAACAGGGGCCTGCTGAGAGATCTAGTAAGGAGTGGAAAGACTGACTCCAGTCTTCTCTGGGGAGTTAAAAATTATGGTTAGATTGCCAATACCAATACTCCTCCTGTGGAACTGGAATTTAAGAGGTTTAGCAACAGAGTGCTTTTTGTTTGTGCAGACATGAGTATTTATTGAGCTTACAAAACGTGACTTACACAGATTATTCTTTTAATGCAGTCTTGTCACTGACAACTGTCATTTAAACACTTTTTTCCCCTAAAATTAAGACTTCTCAGGTTTCCACATTTATATTGATGAATTCCCCTTTATATAATGGATCATTCTTTAAGAGATTCACAATGCCAGAAGGGACTAGTATTTATCTAGCACAATTTTCTGTATACAATTGGCTGTATAATTTTACCCATTTATTAACACATCAAGAACTTCAACATTAGAAATACATTGCAAGTCTAACCACACTAGAAAAATATGATACTGGACTATGGTACCTTTGTGCTATTTCTGTCACAGAAGCGTCAGTGACATGAATACAGCTAGTCAAATTCAGCTCTCTGAGCTTAGCTCCTGAAGAACCTTGTACAAGTGGCCTTACACCTTCATCACTGATTCTAGAAGAGAAATGTAGGCAATATTTATGATATGTATCTTTCCTACTTTATACAAGTCAATATATAATCTGCATTCAGCAGCCGACATTGTAGATAAGCAGACATTAATAATGGTACTTTTTTAATAGCCTTTTAAACCCAAAGAAGAGTCAGAGTAATTAATGGCTTGATTAGAAAGATGCTGCTCTTTGGAACTGCTGAAAACCAGAACTTTCTGAAAAAAAGTCTGCCGGAGATTATGAGAACTTCCATTAGTTCCAACACTCAGACATGATAGCACTCCAAAAGACAGAGCTTGGAAACCATATCTAGAAAGTATCAGAACCTGTTTAAACATTTCAGAGTAATATTTGTATTAATATCTTTGTTAATTTAAGGAACTGAAACAATTTAAAGGAAAAATGGCATTCTAGCACAGAAGCAAAAGTCATAGGTAGTGTATGCATGTAGTGACTGTTCTGTACACATGCATGCAGAGTTAACCTGAATTCTTCCTCGGAGTGTTTCACTTAATCAACTGCATATCTCACATACGGCTAAATTATAATATACACAAAGGGTATAAAAATCAAGTAGACAGAAAATCTTTCAGCCAAGTTGAGAGGGTTGGAGAGTTAACTACAACTTGGGTGTTTCAATACAGTTAATATCTCTGGCATGTTTAACATTACTGTACATTTAGTTTTCATTGCATTCCCAGTATTTCTTCTGTGTTCCCTGATGACTAAAACATTAATCCCAGAATTATGTAGGACAGAATCATATTTTGGCTCGTACAGTTCGTTGCAGCACAAAGAATCACTACAAATCCCAAGGTCCCAGAAACATATGCGTAAGAATAGCACTACTAATAAAACGATAATCTGAACAGAGCCTCATTGTGTGACCATGAGCTACAGACGAAGTAGTTAAATTAAAAATCTAGTTAAATTAAAAGATGACATGTTAAAGTAATTACCCTGCAATAATTCAGCCACTGTCTTAGTTTTGGTGTTCTTTCACAGTGCAATTATTTTTCATTCAAGACAGATAACCTTAAGAAACACACCTTCAGTATAATTAACTTGCATAGTCTGTAAAGAAAGCAGAGCCTAGCAATACAGTCAAATGAATAATAATAATAATAAAATATATTCTGTAACTGCACTGGGCTTGAGGGATTAAATAGCCACATTATAACTTTAAATAACTGGGCTGTGAATGCACATGCTGAGTTTCTCTATTCAGCTGATTCTGTAAGAAAACAGGCCATACACTGCTTTATCATACATGAAGATGATAAACTGGAAAAATGTGCCAAGGGTAAGATCCACCACATAGCCTGTGTCCATTCTTCGCCTCCTTTTTACTCACATCTCTATTAATTCTAATAATAATGATCAATTTATTTTCTTTCTCCATTTTTCACATGTAGTCAAATACTTCCTGTAATTTAACAATTCTGAATTGTTAGATTTGCCCTTTCTGTCCCTTTCATTTCTCAAAAAAATTTCCATATTACTAAGTCAGAAAAACTTAGACTCTTAGGCTAAGGAAAAACATCAGTGAAGAAAGCAAACTGATTAAGAGCACTAAAATGGCTAAGCATTTCAAAACCTGCTCTTAAGTACGGCGCTTCCCTTGATTCTATGAAAAATCCCTAAATGTTTCTAACTCACAATGTGAACTTTAATAGCAATACACCATCCAAATAAGAGAAACATAAATACTAACAATTCCCCTTTTGTAGTTCCATATCTCTTGAGAGAAACTCTTTACCAATTTGTGTTGGGTTTGTGTGGCAAGCTGGGGGGGGAGGGGCACAGTGGTGGCTTCTGTGAGAAGCTGCCAGAAGCTTTCCCCATGTCCTATGGAGCCAATGCCAGCCGGCTCCAAGACAGACCTGCCTCTGGCCAAGGCCAAGCCCATCAGCGATGGTGGTAGCACCTCTGGGATAACACATTTAAGAAGGCAAACTCCCCCCCTCCGCCATGTAATGGCAATTGCAGTGCAGCCAGAGAGAGGAGTGAGACGATGTGAGAGAAAAAAACCTTGCAAACCCCAAGGCCAGTGAAGAAGGAGGGGAAGGAGGTGCTCCAGGCGCCGGAGCAGACCATGGTGAGGCAGGCTGTGCCCCTGCAGCCCAGGGAGGTCCATGGTGGAGCAGATCCCCACCCGCAGCCCGGGGAGGACCCCACGCCGGAGCAGGGGGATGCCTGAAGTAGGCTGTGACCCCGTGGGCAGCCCACGCTGGAACAGGGTCCTGGCAGGACCTGTGGGCCCATAGAGAGAGGAGCCCATGCTGGAACAGGTTTGCTGGCAGGGGTTGTGACCAAGTGGGGACCCACGCTGGAGCAGTTCATGGAGGACTGTGTCCCGTGGGAGGGACACCACGCTGGAGCCGGGGCAGAGCGTGAGGAGGAAGGAGCAGCAGAGACAACGTGTGACGGACTGAACTCATTCCCCGTCCCCCTGTGCCACTCGGGGGAAGGAGGAAAAGAAAACTGGGAGTGAAGTTGAGCCCAGGAAGAAGGGAGGGGTGAGGGGAAGCTGTTTTATTGGTTTTATTTCTCATTATCCTGCTCTGACTTTTGATTGGTAATAAATTAAATTAATTTCCCCAGATTGAGTCTGTTTTGCCCATTACGATAACCGCTGAGTGATCTCTCCCTGCCCTTATCTCGACCCACGAGCCTTTCGTGACATATCCTCGCCCAGGTCCAGCTGAGGAGGGGAGTGACAGAGCGGCTTTGGTGGACACCTGGCTTCCAGCCAGGGTCAGCCCACTACACAAGTTTAGATGTGTTACAATCTATAACTTTGTTAATACTGAAATTTTCACAAGTGTCTGCAAAAGCAATAAAAGACATGCAGAGCTTGACAATCAATTTACAACTGCTTAAAAAGTTTTGTTAAGGTAATTCAGCAATTCTTTAGCAGTACAGACAGTAGACACGTGTGCAAACACACTCACAGCCCAAGATCTGGCAAACAGACTGGAAAATCCAGCCTTCTAAATGTTAAACCAGAAAACGCAGGCAGCTGTCCCATCTGCCTGGCTGAACCACCAACACGATGTCATGGTGTTACTCCAGCACTGCTCAGCACATCTACACGCAATGTTATCTGATTTTTATACAGCATCAACAGGCACAAAAAGTACTTTAGTTACACAGTAAAGCAGAATCTCTAAAATTTCACACGGTGTCAGATATTTTAAGATAAGCAGCAATTCAAACTTCTTTGTATTATTTCTATAGGTCTGTTGCTTTTGAAATGCTTGGAGTTTTTGCCTTTCCTGTTGCCTCCCACCCTTGACTCCATCACCGTGCCACAAAACAGGGAACAAGCATGCAGCTTTGGAAGTCCTTTCATTTGTCTTTGTTTGTACTGATACATGACACATCTGAAGTGGAAAACAGTCTTCACACAAAATATATCCTTCCTCTACAATATAAATTACAATGTTGTCTTAGTAATTGTAAAAAACCAGCAAGTTTGTTTATATCTTAGTACTAGATAGTTACAAAGTATTATTTTAATATTCAGAAAATTAAACAATATCCACATTTTAATAGAGTTGTGGCACTAGAATTGTCTTTGGTTATCATTTTCACCTTCTTTGTAGCCACATTCCAGCACTAAAATATGCCATGGCTATTAAGAAATACTACATCTACAGTTGTTTTTTTTTTTTTGCCTGAACTGAAGTACTATTGAATGGATTTTTGAAAAAATTATTTGTATAAAATACTTTTAAGATATTAAGATACATGTATTAACATCCTAAGAACTTATATGAGTATAATTAACTTTACTAAAATTCCTTTGTAATGGTTTACAGAAATCTGGATGTGATGTAGTACCTTCTGCAGTCTGCTACATTCAGTACAAGAATATGCTTCAACGGTGAAATCGTCATAAGACCAGCATCTGTAATCCTCTGGCAATCCACCATATGAATGTGCCTGATATATGGGCAGCGTTTACTCATCAACTTGAAACTTAAATCAGTAATTTGGTTATTCCCTGTTGAAATACATACAGATGTAAGTTACACATCTGACACACATTAAGGGCCTGATCCAAATACCAACTGAAATCAGCTGAAAGCTTTCAAATTATCTGGATGAAATTTAAAAGTATATCATCCTAATACTCTAGTGAATTATTAATTATTATACTAACCTTCAATGCTGACCTTGACAAGTTTACATTCAGCAAGGGCTTTAAAAGTTGTATCAGAAAGACGTGGAGAGTCAAGAAAGACAACAGACTTTATCTGTTGGCATTTTTCAACCAGAGCCTTCAAAGGGAAAAAGGTGAAATAAAATATTCATATACCTATGCTGCCACATAACAAAAAATCAGCAAATGTTCGGCATAGAATACCAAATGTTACAATTTCAAACAAATAGTTATAATCCATTTTAACAGTAACTTCTAAACAGTGAGCAGTATATGAACTACTGAAATTCTCCATATATTTATTATGTTTGGGAACACAGGGAAAAGAAGTAAGTAACTGGAGACATGAAGTGCGGCAGACATCCAAGACTCTGATCTAGTTAACAATCACTTTTGCAGAAGCCTGAAAATTGTTTTTTCATGGGCAAAATCAGTAGCAGAATGCTGCTCTCATATATTATATTTGATTTAACACTGTAAAAATGAAAACCACTCATTTGTAAATGGAAAGACTACAATTCAGCCATACTCATCTAGCAAAAGAAGACAACTGAAATGTTCTGAAAATTACTGCAAGTGAGCAAGATTTATAAACCTAATTAGATGATAATTAAAAAAAATGGTTTTGGGGAGAAATTTTCCTCTTGAATTGTATCTGCATAACTTTCTTTAAAGTCAGTTGAGAGGATAACCCAGTTCCAACATCAGAAAGTTTCTCAATACATATTTATTTTTAATTTCTTACTTGAATACATCTGTCTGTAAGAGTTGGCAAATTGTTGATTAGCAAATCTTGAATCCCACTGCAGCCATTTGCAATATTTCTGAAGCCATCAACTGAAATCTAAATATGAAATAAAATATTTATGCCTTAGCAATCTTAGCAAAAACAATACACAAAATGCTTGAGATCTTTTCAATACTTTAAAATCATATGTACCTAGATGCTCACTAAATCAAGAAATGCATTAATCCCATTAAGAGAAAAACAGACACATGAGGTATACATATTCTGAAATTTTAGCCACATAATCCAAATCCAGGACCAGTTCCAAAAATGTGTCAACTAAGCAAGCAAGCGTACAACTATTTCCCCAGCCAACACCATTTATGGGAGTAGCACTGAATGTCGTTGTCACATCCTCCTACCTTTGTTTTCCCAACCTTATGAGGTATTCACACAAGGCGGATGTTCACATCTGGTTTGAAGAAAGGTTTGAATGTGGTAAAATGTCTTCATTGTTTTTTACAGACCCATAGTAAAACATGTGTTAAATTCACACAGGATACAACGAAAGAACCTATGCAATCACGATAACATGGAGCTCGTTTACAGAACCCTTCATGTAGGACCACATCACCCACTCCGCACACTCTAACAGAGCAATATTCAGTGAGAGTATGAACGGACAGAAGGATCTGTCCATTCAGTTTATTCCCTTTATCACTCCAGGGAATGACCTCAGCGAGTGACTCCAGCAAGTCAATTTGTCAACTCCACAAATTCAACAGAGGTCAGTTCACCCTTGGACATACAAAATAGTTCCTTTGACATATAAATCCTGTGTAAAGTACAGGACAGTTGCCTTTTAGCCCCATGTTCTACAGACAACATGGATGTGAACCATTCCTTCCTATGAAATAGTCCCCCCTGATATTCGCCATGTAGAGATTAAACTATTTCCCAGGGTTTTGAGTTGTATGATATAACAATCTTGTGCAGCTTGGACTACAGCTGTGCTCTGCATCAGGAATTCATTTGCAAAACATCAACAAAAAAAAGCAGTCTGACATGTTCTCCTGGGTACCAAATAAGGCCTGAGGAGACAAGAATCCAAAGGAGGAAACTTCAAAGATAAAGTGTACTGGGAGGGATTCTTGTTGCGCCCTACCTCTCCAGCAGCTGCAGAAGCCTGATTTGCTTAGTTGCATTGCTTAAGGGGAGCGGCAGTGTAGAACACAGGCTTTGCTCAGGGTATACACGTTGTCTGACAGTGGACACCATTAACAGATGGGGGATAGTCACAGAAAAGCAAGCCAGAAGCTAAGCAGCAGCTACCCACCCATCACACTTCAGCAGGGTAGCAGTACATCAGAAGATGCTTCCAGTTCTTGCATTTGCAGCCTCCAGCCTTTGTAGCACACGTGACTGCTCCCCACAACTACTTCTCAGTGGAAACAAGGGTCAAGCCTGCTTTCCTTCCACTCTAGCATTGAGCGAGGGGGTTAACACATTTGGTTCCTGGCTCTTCTTCTTATTGCAAATTTGACATTTGGGTTCTTTTTGCGTTAGATTGTTTCTCACAAACTGAGTATCTGACTTGAAGTTATAATCAAGGCAGACTGTCTTTTCTGGCATAATGCCCCATCTTTTAGCTTATGCAGGTTGGCTTGCTCTTTATTTTCAGGCTGGAGTGGCTTTTTAAACATATTCTTTACAAATTTTTTTAAATATTTTGATGTTAAATGTCTTGTCTCTCCTTCATCAGGGATTGTGGCACTCTGCACTTTTTCCCTTGTGCAGGGGGGTGTCAGCTCTAGAGGGGAACTGGCTACATGTCTGTCAAATGCATTCTTAGGCTTAGAGTGTTCGTGTGGGTCTCATGTCCAGACAGACAGAACATGGTGCGGCTCATAATGCACACAGGCACTGTTAGCACTGTGGATGGAAATAGCCTGACATGTTTTAAGCTCAGGGCAAGTGTAGCATGAATGTTTTTCCTACAGTGGTTCTGTAACAGCCTGCAAAATGACAGAGTGAAAACCCTACCATCAAAATAACTATATGAAATACTTTACAAGTAATGCATGGCAATATAAATCCCATCAGCTACTCTCTGTCAGCTGCTTGTGTTCAACGTCAGCTCTGATATGGTGCAGCTGCGTAACCCTGGATTGGTGTCCTCTGAAAACAGCTATATTGTGCGAAAGAGCCGAAGAAGGAAAAAGCAAAATCTTGGGGGGCAGGAGGGAAGACAGCAGAAAAGGATTATACAGAAAGATAACCATCTTGTAACCACAAGCTAGTCAGAGCACGTAGAGCCTGTTGGTGCACTCCAGGCTCTCACACCCCCTCCAACTGAGACACGTCTGCAGGACAAAAGGACACCATGACTTTGGGAATGTGGCTGATGTGGGTAACACATCAGTGAGGATCTCTAGACAGTACTGCAGATCTCACCCATCAGCAGGGACAGGTTGGATTTGTCCACCCCAAATGATTTCAAAACAACCAGTACTTGTGTAGGGCTACTAGGGCAAGGGGAATCCTCTTTTCAACTGATAGCATTTACCAGAAGGTAAAACATCAGCATGGAAAGATGGGTGCTAGTTCTTAGCACAGAATATGAGATTCAGTTGTCCAAATTCTACAGTTTTGTACTCACTATTGGTGTATGTAAAGTAGGACAATGTAATCCTCTCTCCAGTTTCCTCAGCCCCAAATCTCCAGTCCGTATGAAAGGGATCAGCCTAAATTGTGAACATCATGAAAGCAGCTGCCTGAGGGAGGTGTTGGGAAACCTCCATTCTCTGCTGGTCAAGAAGCACTGATTGCTTTAACATAGCATGATCAATTCACTCAAGTAAGAGTTTACCTAACCCTGCAACAGGCCTCCTCATTGTTGGCTCTCAAGCAGTGCAACAGAAGACAGCATATTTCTACAACACGTACCAAGTAGTTTATTATGTCAAAGTGAAACAAATCGCCTCGTAGAAATTTCAGTTTGAGAGGTGAATTTCTGGTAATTGAGTCTTAGTCCATATACCACAAAAAGCAAACCATTCCCAAGAGAAGAGAGGGTGTGTTACATCATACAGTTTGCTGTAACACATGGTAATAACACTGTCCATTATAATCTGATCATGATGCCTTTTCAAAAGAAAACTGAGGGTTTCACTCATGTAAGAAATCAGCCACAGTTTGTTGAGCAGTTGGAGTATGCTTTAGCTGTTACAACAGCAAGAGAGCCCCTTGTAACTGATGAACAGATTTGCTGTAATGAGGAGGAATAACTCTGCTCCCAAGGAACAGTCACTCCAAAGCTGAGATAGTGCAGAACACGCCACATTCAGCCATGCTTACTGTTTGAATGGAAGAGACTTTGTAAGACTTGGTTCAAATGCACACACCAGTTGTAACCAGCTACAGCTGGCTCCTATGACTGCTAAGCAAAGGAAGGTGTGGGGGTCACTGGGGCCTGCTGCCAATTGTTCTTGGGATTTTTTTTTTTACCATGAACACATTGTTAACTGTTAAGAGTACCTACCTAGGCTGGTGAGCACAGACATATAGAGAGTAGGAATACCAGATCCTTCATGTCTAGGTACCTAAAATTCAGGTGCAAATACAATTAAAGGATGGAACTTAGTTCCGTTACATTACTCGTTGCTTTGGCCAAGATCTTAAAAATATCACTGAAAAAAGCTAAATGCAGACTCAAGGAGCCTAGTTTTAAGCTCCTGACTTTGCAAATCTTAGCCATTTAACTGAATAGTAAGGTAAATATTTGCAAGGCTTACAGGTTGTTCTGATGATTGTAGAAGAGGAATCACAGTTGAGAGGACTTTAAAATCAGGGAAACAGGTAGGAAAAATGCTAATTCAAGAAAGTGCCAATAATATTGATGGTGATTTAAAAAATAGACTGCAAATGCAGTCTGAAATTAGAAATATAACTGAGGTGTCTATGTTAGACAATTACGAAACTGGGGATCTCTGTGTAGCAAAGAGCAAGAAAGTTCCCAAGGCAGGTCAGACCTGCAAAAGTCTGAATCACCTCTGGAGACCTCTCTCTGTCTCTAATTGTCACATAGATAAACTAAGGTAATTTTCCAGGTACTGCCTTAGGTTAGATGCCTAAAATTAAGTGAAATTCCCATTCTTAAAAGGGTAGATAGTAAGTAACAGGTAATCAGATCAAACTCAGCAATGTTGAGAGACAGAAGTAGCATATCTGTTTCTGGAATTCAGTAATGATTGCATAATGTTAACTGCAGTCTAACGGACTTTTAATCTCTTTGTCTGGAAAAACACTGTTTGCTTAACATAAGTCATTTGATACCACAAATAGCAGCAATTTAGTGTTTTTCTCCATGCAAGCCAAAAACAATTATACTGAAGCAGCTAATAATACCCCTGCACAGATTGTTTCAAATTTCTTTCACTTGAACTGTTTTTTAATTTAAAGATGGATAACGGCTCTCAGGCATCAGGCTGAGAAAGTTCCGGTGTGAAACATGTGTTCAGATAAGATTTAATTAAATTAGTCAACATTTAGATGCTGCTGCAATATCATGTGTATTTGTCTTATTTTTCTTTATTTCTAGAACAATAAAATTTTAATCTTGAATTTCTTTTTGAAAGTCCCTATGGATTATCTATGAAACTTCAGGCACTCTTGAAGATAAGGTGTAGAAATATAAAATTTTGTGCACATTTTAGTAAAACAATTGTTTTCTCAACTCACTTGGAATTTCAATGTTTAGTAGATTACCTCAAGAGTGAACAGCTTGACCCGAGAATCAGTGTTAGGATATATATGGAATTTAATACTGCATTCTTTGACCTGGAACAGTAAAATCCTACTTAAACCGCCTTCTTCAAACTAATTGTGACGGACGATGTTTTCAAGGTTATTACGAGTCTTAGATTCTACAAAATTCTGCAAAACAGACATTTCCTGCATGAGTCAGTAAGATAATTTTATGAATGTATTATTTTTCTTTCATGTACAGGATCAGAAGTCAATGCAATGATCGTACACAAAGTATAATTCCTCGCCTCCCAGGAGATTTCAGTCTAATACATAAATGACTGATTTGGGGTTTTTTCTTAACTGTATGCTAGTACACTGTGATCTGAAATGAAAGTATATCAAAACAAACATGGAGCAAACTTTAGCTAAAGATTTTTCCCCATAGATTTAAAAAATAAATGTAGTGAAATGATGAAATGCTTGTAAGAATGTCAAAATTAATTTAATTTCATGTCTTTATAGATTCTTAATTCCAAAGAATAAGAACACACAGAATTCTTATTCAGGTTTTGGGTTATTTGCTACACATACAGCACTGCTTTAAAATTCCTTCTTTCTGCCTCTGAACTGATTGCACTTGTGGAATCCACCCTGCAAGGCAGAACTCCATCTGCAGCGCAGAAGAGGCTTTTTTAAGAAACACTATTCTATGATCCTAGTCAATGCATTGTGAGTGCAGAAACTTGAGAATCAGTGTTCAGGACTGAGGACATACTCTTCTGGTGCACAAGGGGCTATCTTTTTTTTTTTATTCTGTGCTTGTCAAGAATGATAAAGCAAATCGTGACATCCTTTCAGATGTTTGGCACATTACATGGATGGCTTGCCTCCAGATGTTATTTTTCTTTTAATTTTACACTGTCAAAATGAAGCTTTTATTAACACACTCCTGAATTAGCATATTTCTAAAAATATAAAATAGTGCATGTGCAACTTATAATAAAGTATTCTTCAGTTACACTGAGTTTGTACTCAGGAAATGTAAATAACAAGTCCTCTTCTTCAATAAATAAAGAACATGGCTCAGATTTTCTCCCCAGGTGATAACCCCTTTTTGCTGCTTGACACAACTGAAGAAGCCAGAATTTGACAGTAGCTGCCAAAATGAGAATTCTTCCAATGAAGTCAGAGTAGGTGGAACTCAGATGGTGAAAAATGGTGAAGCCCACATGTTTGCCAATAGCTTCTCTGACTTCCCCACAAACACTGCCGGATGTCAAGAAATGAAATGGTGAAATTTATTTTTCCCAGTGGCTTGTGATCTCTCGTCCAGCTGTTGTAAACTACAGCAATTGATAGACCACTCTCACAGATTTTGTGCCAGAATATTTCCAGTCTGAAAATCAGCCATAGATGTTTGCACCAAAAATAAAAAGTAAATTTATTTGAAAATCTCCATGTTTCTAATTTAACTGAAAATATCTCTCACCAAACTGTTCTAGTTATATAATCCAAATCTAGTATGTTGGTAAATGACACGCAATTGCTTTATACCCTTCCATCTTTTCAGTTTTGTGTCTAATGAAAGAAATTTTCCACCTGTGCTGTTCAGCTTCAGAAGCAGGAAAAAGAAATCTTATGCTTTCTAGGTAATTGTCTGGGAATATCAATGGTGTAATAGGACACCTTTTGAGCAGGACACAAGAGAAATGGTATTTTTATGAAGATATCTTGAAACTCATTAATGAAAATATTTACCACGTGTCATAATGACACAACCTTAATTACTGAGATTTTATGCAAGAAACCCATACCTACAATTCACCCAGTATTATTAGCATGTATCAATATAATAGTCAAAGGAAAGACTGCCTTGTTTTATGACAAAGGACTAGAAAATGCGTGCTTAATTACCAGTTTTCTGCCTAACTGTGTTTTAACAAGCTATTTAAACACCCTGGTCCTCAAGTTGCCACTCACAAAATCATGAGCATAATCACCCATTTTACAGATGGGCTTTCTAAAGAGATGTTCAAATCCTACATCAGTAATGGTAATATAATAACTTATATAAAAAGAATGGCAATGTTAAAATGAAGGAAAAATCAGGAAACATGAAAAAAATAGGAAAAATATATATTCTATAGAATATATATATTCTGTTCTACAGAACATTTTTAGCATCATTTAAATGTTTATACTACAGCTTCACTACTTTTTCTAGATAATTCTGAAACATTAGCCTTACAGAAGTTCCCCGTGGTTTAGTTCATCTAGTGAGGACGAAAAAAAAAAAGAACTCTATATTCTATCTTATTAAAATGCTTTCTGCAACAGTGATGGCATTTGATGCTCGTTTTGGTTTCAACTGTTTACTTAAGTACTCAGTCATAATCATTGAGCACTGCTCCAGAATCGTGGGGAAACCCAAAATGGAGGAAGCCATGGAATCCCTTTCAGAGCTCTCAAATACAGGTGTGAGCAAACCCACTTTCCTCTGGAAAGGGGAGGATTGTGGTTTTCCCAGGTCAATGATGATCACTTTGGCTACTATTAGATCATGCTTTCTAGAGGCAGATTGTTACAGCTCACGACTACACTTCCAAACAAGCAGGAATGTTGCTTTTGGAAAAAATAACCAATTACTGGCATTTTGAAAAAGTAACTCAGAGGTAGGTAGTTCTTAACTTTCCTCTAACCTCAGCCGTCATTTCAAATTTCACACTGTCACCATGCAACAGACTCAGCCTGATTGTCAGGAACAAGAAACAGACGCTCACAGTAAAGAGCAGGCAGAGGAAGACTGTTGCCCTACCTGCTTTCATCCTTGGTTCTGAAAAGGTTTTGTAAGATGGAAAGTTGAACCATTATATTCCTCAGACTCCACTTCTTTATCATTTCACATGTATTTTGTAATTTGGAGAATCTTCTCAGTATATAAATAAATACAGTGGGAGTCTTTATTAAAACATTGGCAGGCTTTTATTGCTTTAGAGTTTGGCATCTCATATTGCTTTTGAAGTATGTTTCATGATACAGTATATATTTGAAAGTTTCTAAAATAGTACCAGATTTAGAAGTTTAGCAGGAGACTAAAATAATCCAAAACATTAAGTATTTTTAGATTGCAGTTATAAATACTACTTCAATTTATATATTAAACCAATACAAAACAGTAACAAAAGTTTGTTTTTTATTTGATTTCCTTCTCAGGAAATCAAGCGTAAACTCATACTCTTCCAGAGCAGAGTGGCTTTTATTTTTTTTATATCTCAGTAAAAACTGCATTTTCGAAGCTCCTGATTTAAAATCCTATCTAATCAGGACATAGAATTAGTCTATTTATGGTTACAAAAAGCAAGGCTTGTTCTCATTATGCAGTAAGTACTTGCTGTTTATAGATGTGACAGTTTGTTGGAGGTGATCCAAGCCTATAGTGCTATTATTCCTTAGTAAAATTTAAACAGCTGTAGTCATGTAATTCAAAACCCTGGAAGTCTGCTGCAGTGCTTGTTCTACTTCAGTATACCATGAATGCAGGATGCAGCCAGTCATATAAAGGATTCTCTTCCTCACAGAATGAAAGACGTGAACTACAAACCTGAATGCAACCTGAAAGGTCCAAATAGATGAGCTTGTGACAGCCTCTTCCAGAGCCCAGGTACAGTAAACCTTTGTCTGTGAATTTTCTGCAGTGAGCTAAACTCAGATACTGTAAATTGGGGAAGCTGCTTGCAAAAAACCAAAACAGACAGCAAATTATTACAAGGGTATGCTACAGAATCAAAAGAACTTAAAATACCATAGTTAAAGTATTCTGAACATTACTGTAAAGAAAAGGTGTTTGATATTAAATAGAATTATCCCCTTGCTGAAGTCTGAAAGTCCCTTTCTTTTGCTGCACTTTTTCCTCTGCTTCTTATATTGCAAATTACTGGGGAAAAGCACTATCATACAACATATTTCACCACATGAAAACAGAATAATTTTAAAGCTATCTCAAATAACTTCAAAAGCATGCTTTTTTAATGAATTGTGATTTTTGTGTGCATACTTTGACAGCTAAGAGAGTTTTCAGTGTAAGTTTGCTGGACTGTCTTTGCCATTGATTTTACAAGCAGTGCCTGCTGGAAATGAAAACCAGAACTCTATCAAAGGACGTCAAAGCATAAATGTACAGTTAGAGCTTCTCAAGTCATATAATTATTGAGAAAAGTACTATTAAAAGAATCCAAAAAATTGAAAGAGATATAAAAAGGAATTATCCAAAAGTGAATCATCCAATGTTAGCTTTTGATCAGTTCTTTTGCAAAACATTTCTTTATACTAAACGTTAGTTAAAAGAAAGCAAACTGTATAAGTGGAAAATGTTAATCAACAGCACTCTGTAAAAGCAGGAATCTATACTCTGAATATACTTCAGTTTCCATCTGCAGCTTTGGCTTATAACATACTGAAAACTATTCATTTTTCTGAACTACATTTCTAACTGGAATAAATAACAATTGCCACAAGGACCACAAATGAAAGTATACAGATAATCAAAACCTAGAATTAGGACCTACTGCTATGGTAGGCTTTTAGTTGTAGGAATATAGTCATGCAGTTTTGCAAGTCAGCAAAAGTAGGCATTTTAAAGAAAGATGAGAACACCCACTGAGGAGCTGACTGCTTAAGGAGTGGCATACATTTTTGGAACTGACTTTACACTTTCAATATAGAGTGGGGAAACATGCTAACTTGAACTGAACACAAAAAAAAAAAAGAGATAGGAAGCTGAAAAAGTATGTTATTGTAAAAAAAAGGATAATACAAAAAATATTAAGAAATTAAATATAAGATTACATTTCATAAAAAAAAAACAAACAAGATAGACAACATGCATCAGAACCAGATCTTAGAATATAAGGGCATGTGTGTTGTGTGTTTTTTACAACGGAAACATTTCATTCATGTTAAACACAGAAATAAAAGTATCCTTCTTTGTAGAAGCATAAGCCTTTTTGCATTTTAGTGACATATTCCACAGAAATGAGTGGGGAAAATCAAACTCAGAGGGAGTACACTTCCAAACTTCTCTGACAAAACAGGTAATAAATTAAGAGACTGGCTTTTATACTCTGGCAGTTCTGAGTCTTTTTAAAGTATACGTTGCTACAAGGTTGCACAACTTAAGACACAGGGAAGCCTTTCTTACTGCATTTTGAAGACTGTAATCAAAACCTTCCGATACTTTTGAAGAGACAGTGATTCTCTTTATAGGTCATATGACCTGTTTATGATCTGGGAATTTTAACACATGCCTCCTTCTGCCATTTTTAAAGTGTCAGCTTTCTCAAAACTTAAGCTTGAGCACACAGACTGTTAAAAATCCAGTGTTACAGCTAAATTCTGCAGAAATTCTGTCATACATTTTCTTTTAATTAATTTTGGCATTAGCAGTCTCGGGACCACTGTTTTAAAGCAATCTGACAAAATCGCCTTCTGACATTTATTCCTGATAGACAATATTCATGTCTACCATATGCAACAGAACTTATTAGAGGAAATTGTAGCTGTTGAACTGTGTTGTGTAATACGGAGGTTAAAATGCTTGTATGGAACAGTAGGAGAGAACGAAAAACGACCAAACAGTTTTGAGCGCACTCAGACTCAGCCTACACTTCACTCGTTCCTTGTTCCAATAACAGACATCTGATAGAGAACAGCAAACTTCACGTGCAGTATTACAAGATGCAATACTGCCACCTCTAAGAACTTTGTATTAGTTACCTTATTACACAGGACCTGTGGCGAGCTAACACTTTTGAGATGGCATACAAAATGTTTATGAAATATGTCTGCTATTGAAATCTTCACAGGACAGCAACGTTTTGTACATTCCCATAGTCTCAGAAACAATGAGTTTTTCTTTTTGTCCAAAAATTGTCAATAATAACAATGGTATCTTATGATTTTAAGTCACAAGCAACCTGTGTGACTGGGAAGATAATTTCTTGTTAATGAAGTACACGTTAACTGCGAAATATATTTCGCTAGTGGAGAATTCTTCTTTTTGGTTTGAACATTTTATTGCATTGAAAGCTTCAGCTACTCTGGAGATTTCTTTCTTGAGCACGTGCTATTTACACATCAAAAGAAATGAACAGTTCTGAATTTTGGTGGCAACAGCATGCTCAGGTAACCAGAATAACATATGCTGAGATTACATATAGAACAGTTGTTCCAAACTTCAACATAAATATATGGAAATTTAAAAAGACAAAACATCAGCCAACATGGAGAAAACACAGACTGTGATAAGAATAATACTGATTAAGAGATGAGTGGTAAGATTGGAGACACTAAATGGAAACCTTTGCCAAAACAAATGTTAGTTATATGAGGATATGGCATTATAGACTAAGAAAAGCAAGAGTCAAAATGTATTACGCAAATGCCAAAGAAAAACATGTTTCTGGACTTTGTGGGGCTGCTGTTGAAAGGAAGACATTAAGTTTTCCTCACAGGAAACACTGTACAGATATCTTCAAATCTAGATACATCTTCGTGATGGCTGGTAGCGTGGACCAGCATGCCTTTTTTTCCTTCATGGCAGATTTTAATGCAGCAATTCTACCTACTAGGCAGACTTCAAGTCTCATGGAGGGATACATCTAAAACAGGATTGGCAGACCTCTGCAAGAATGTAAATTCTCTGCCTTCAGCTCACTGACCTTCCAAATAAGAGTTTAGAATAACTCTTTCTCTTGCAGTTGTCACGCAAGGCCTTGGTTCACACAGTACAGCTATACACAAACCTCTCTTGCAAAAAAAAATTTTTAAGAACATATCTAACTTGCAAACGTCTTGCATCATCATGAGTAACTGGACATGCCCAAGAAATTTTTGGCTAACAAGTTCTTTCAAAAGTTTCTGAAAACTCTGTGAAATATATAGGGTAATCTAGTGTGTCTTTTTAATTACACTAGAAAGAGAAAAGAACTGCTACTTAAGTCAAATGTATGGGGCATTTTTTTTCATTTTGCATATCAGACAGAATCCTGTAAATCACTCAAAAATACTGTTTCTACTACACAGGCCCCTAAGTTTCCTGCAAGATTAAAACACACTTTAGTATTTCTCTTTAATTTTACCTTGACAAGAGTCGTAATGCTCCATCAGTAATATCTGTATATGACAGATTTAAATAAAGAAGAGCTCTGCAACCTTCTGATATGAGTCTCATGGATTCATCCTGAATAATAACCATAAAAAATCCAGAAGTACATTAAAATTATATTTGTATTAATTCATCTTGCATTTTTATGCAAAGTAACAAGGGAAAACCCATTAATAACTATCTTTAAATCAACATATCAATTTTTATACATCACAGACATTTTCTTTGTAAACCTCAAAGAAGAATACCGGGAGACACACGATGCTACTGTTACTCATTTCATGTATGGTAATTTTAACATTCCAGTTCAAGGAAACATTATATACTACACAGTCCTACAGAGCACAGGGGACTTTTCACGTGATTGAAGGCCAGCATATGTTTACATATTTTGCTAAACAAAGATTCTTGTTAGCCAGTCCTGGTATCTACAACCACTTTTCTCCATAAACTGTGGTATACTTGTCTAACCAGTAATATAATTTACAAAATGCTTTTTATTTAGTTCTACTCTCTAGGTGGAACTGAAATTTGAGTAATTATAAGGCTTCCATGTTATTATTATTGACCTGCAAAAGCAGTACTATCAATATTGTTCTAGATACCATTCCATTAGACTATAAGGCAAACAAATCTCCCAGTATGAAGAATGTTTCACAATAAATGTCAATACAATAGAAAGGCAAAAAGTCAGCACTTATACATGGAAATGTAATAGCTGAGTGTGTATCTTTTGCCATGTTGTGGTCACCTTTCTACTTTTCAGTTATCAGGCAAAAGGACCATCAAGATAGCTGGAAATTCAATACCAATCAACTTTAAGGAGGACAGTTTGTGCTTTTGAAATATATTCCTGCAACAAAGGATTTGAGAGAGGTGATATCAGTAAAAATAGGTATGTTGATGGAAGATAACCGTAACTTGAAGAGAACTGACGGCATAGCGAGTGGTGAGAAAGCACTGGGGGGACAGCATGGTGGGGAAAACTCCAAAACCTTCCATGTGAAAGCAGCACAACCAAGGGTCCATCTCAAGGGTCTGAATGCAAACACTTGTAGCATGGGAATCAACCAGTAGGGATCAAAGTCTGTGCTCCATGCACAGGTGCAGAGCTATGCTTTCATTTGGATTCCAGAGATGCAAAGGGGAAGCACACACAACTGGAGGGCTGCAATGAATGATTACAGAATATTCAGGAATCACAGCACAGGAAGGTGAGAACAGGTTGCCCTCCATGCAAAGTCATGCCTAAATGCATGGAGCTTTGCATTGGAATTGGTGACAAGTCAGTCGAGAGCTTATTTGTAAGGACTAGAGGCCAGACCTGTGAGGATTACTTTGTGGTAGGTATCTGCTACAGACCACTTGATCAAGATGAGAAGGTAGATGAAACCTTCTTTGGACAGCTGAAGGAAGCCTTACGATTCCTTATCCTGGTTACTCATGAGAGACCTTAACCACTCTGATCTCTGCTGGAAGAACAGTATCGCTGGGCGCAAAAAATCCAGGAGACTTCTAGAGTGTGTTGAAGACAATTTCTTGATCCACGTGACTGACGAGTGGTCCAGGGAACATGTTCTTCTAGACTCATTATCATAAACAAGGAAAAATTGCTCAAGCTTGTGAAGAATTAGAGTGGCTTTGGTTACTGCAACCATGAAAATGAAGACTTTAAAATCCTGAGAGAAGAAAATGGGATAAATTGTAGAAGAAAAAGCCTGAACTTGAGAGCAGACTTTGGTTTGTGTAGGGATCTTCTTAGCAGGATCTCATGGTAGACAGCCCTGGAGGGCAAAGGGGCCCAGGAGAGCTGGTTGACCTTCAAGGCCAAGGTACTCAATGACTTTTTTGCCTCAGTTTTTACTGCTAAGGTTTTCTTAAGAAATGGGATGAGACAGGATGCATTCAGGAGTACCACGAATGCTTCACTCATTTTTGAAAAGCCATGGAAATCAGAGGAGACTCCTGATGACTGGAAGATAGGAAATGTCATATCCATTTTCAGGAAATGGAGGAAGGAGGATTCGGGAAATTATAGGCCAGTCAGCCTCACCCAAGTCCCTGGGAAGGCTATGTGGCAAACCCTCCTTGAAGCCCTGTCCAAGCACATAAGGATGAAAAAGTGATAGTGAACAGACAGCGTGGATTTACAAAGGGCAAAGCATTCCTCACTAAGGTGACAATTTTCTATGATGAAATTACTGGATCTATGGATAAAGGGAGAAAAGCAGCTGTTACATATCTTGACTTCAGCAAGGCCTTCAACACAGGCTACAGTAACCTTTATAGCCAAATTGGTAAAATAAAGTCTGGATAAGTGGATTTCAAGGTGAGTGAAAACTTGTTTGGACTGCCAGGCCAAAGGGTTGTCACCAATGGTGCTAAGTCCCATTGGTAGCTCATGGCAGCTGGCATCCCTCAAGGGTCCATATGAGAGCCAGTACTGTAAAATATCTTTATAAATGGTTTGGATGACAGCAACAGAGTACATTCTCAGCAAGTTCACGAATTATTCCAAGCTAGGGGGAGTGTCAATACACTGGAGGCTAGAACTGCTATTCAGAGAGATTTGGTCTGGAAAAATGGCCTGACAGAAACCTCATGAAGTTCAACTAAGGCAAAAGCAAAGTCCTGCATCTGAGGTGGAATAACGCCATACATCTGTACAGTCTAGACACTGGACAGAAAGCAGCTATCAAACACACTGACCTGAGAGTCCTGTCAGTAACAATTTCAATGTACGTCAACAGTGTGCCCTTCTGAAAAAGGCATCCTAGGCTGTATTGGCAAGAATGTAATCAGCAAGTCCCTGCTATCCCATGAACCAGGCCCCGACATCACCTATGAATGTGCTTGCTGGTACGTCCCCAGTGTTTACTAGCAAGCATGCTAACAACCAAACAGAATGGACAGTTATGGAACAGTGTTTGAGTCTTTACAGTTTGGTAAGTCCTGTCCCTCTTTAACTTACTGCTTTCATGCAGGAACCTACAATCAACACAATCCTTGACAAGCATACAACCTCCAAATATAATGCTGTAATTATAATATCATATAGCAAGTATTACATCATGTAGCAGGATGATTCTACAGTGTTACTCCAAGAACTTCATAATATAATATAATGTAATAAAATACAATATATCTTTATCCCTTCCTTGTAGCTGGTATAGCAAAGAAAATTATATAATCCATGAAAACGGTGAGAACAAGATATTTGGCAATAAAACCAGTATCAGCATAGGACAGAGGTGAAGATACATGTAAAGCAGAACCAAAACAGTAGTATAAATTAGAACCTCATGATTCTTCTGCAGCTCATGCCTTCAACTAGTGCAACCTGGTCTAGTTGAAGATGCCCCTCCTCAGAGCAGTGGGGCTGGGCTAGATGACCTCTAAAGCTCCCTTCCAACCCAAAGCATTCTGATTCTATGATGCTCACTCGACTATCGTATGCCATTTTTGTATGAAGTTCACTACCTGTAGTTTATCCATGGTACTTTTTAAAACTTTGTGTGCAAATATTGGTGTGTTTCCTGGCTAGACCCTTGGATGTACACTTCACTCCAAAGGCAATTAAACTATACAAAATTATTTGTTTATATATTTAACACTATAAATAGCCTATAAATGGTTGTATACATTATACAAATCTATTAAAAACCACAACTTCTAAAAAAATTGTTTTTATTTTTAGATTGATTTTATTATTAGAAAAATTTGTACATATCAGTGTCATTTCTAAGAAATTATTAATTAAAGCATTGTTTTTCCATCAGAGAAAAGCAGTGAAAAAAACATCAAAGGCAATTAATGGAAGCAAGATAAAATTGAGAGCATTAAAGGAAAAAGAATGGACAAATACATAACGGTCATTGCATGCTTAGACATCTTTCAAATAAAGGGTCTCACAAACACCTAGAAATTTAGTGAGACATTTTCAGAGCCCAAGTGTACTACTGAATGAAGGAATAAAGGAACTTGGAAATGGTATGGGATTAAAATGTATTGTTATTGACAACTCCAAACTTAAAATAACAAAAAAACCTTCCCCCCAGACTGGTGAAATTTTGAAGCCTGTTTATGAAAATTAATTGAGATTGAATATATAATTTTGCCCTGGCACTGTAGAAAACAAATGAGAACTTCACTGAGTATCTCTGAATCCTACTAAACTCCATTTTCAAAGTACTTAAGAACACAAGTCCCTACGTTTTACCAGGAAGATTCGTGTACCCAAATAACTACAGCACTTCAGAAAATTTTCCTTCTCAGTATAAATTAGATTTCACGGAAAAAGTCTGTAGTACTTACATTTAATCCCTGGCATTCAGAGATATTTAAGTCTTGCAAATTCTTACATTCGCCTAAAAATAATAAAAAAAGTCATATCAAAGCTGAACAGTTCAAATTTTCAGTGTACTACACAAACATAAGCATGACAAAATACTCTCTGAAACTCTGTGGCCACAGCAGATCACTGAGAAGAAACCACAAAAATCCAAAAGTAGAATACAAAGTTGGAGTAAGCTGTCCTGAGGAAATGTCTCTTCTTACAATCCATCAACAAAGGGCTGGCTTAGGAACCAAGCTGGTTTCAGTCTTGTGTTACCAAAGGACCAGAAAGCTACCTAATTAAGGAATTTGGTGTGAGGAAATGCCACAATTGAGTTTTCCACATAGGTTTTATCTGTCTCTCCCACCCACATATTCTGACACAAGAATCTAATTATATACATGAACAATATTTTCCATCTGAAAGTATGGGTGCAGCAATCAGATCAATTTTAGGAAAAGCTCTGCTTATCTTCTATAAGTATGGAATTTCAGAGAATTTAGCTGCCTGAGACAGTCTCTTCTGTGTGTGTACAATCTATTATTTTCAGAAAATCCTATTTTGCAGAGTTTGTTGTAATTCTAACAAAATAATGAAAGATAGATGCCTGACACTAGAAACAACACTTATGCATAACTTCAGCCATTCTTCTGACAAATTTTGAGTCCATCCTCCAAGGTAAAGATGCAAAAACTCCTATTAAACATAGTAATACTTTTTGCCTTAATCTAATCTTCAAAAATAACTGATCTGTCTAAACTTAAATGAAAAAAATAGGCCTGATACAGACACCTAATATGGAAAATGCAGTATGAAAGGTTTATAGAGTTAAAAGAAATATATTTTTAAAACTTTCAAAACACATTTTCATATGATAAGCCAAATACATGTTTTCAATTTCAATCAGGCA
>Ga0065711_1002590_pt1 | contig 32792 bp, 19 predicted proteins | sample Hoacrofraction12_FD_59098 | JGI IMG/M metagenome (GOLD analysis project Ga0065711, IMG submission 59098) | Hoatzin crop microbial communities from Cojedes, Venezuela - Epithelial fraction 12 v2 (version 2) | ecosystem: Host-associated > Birds > Digestive system > Esophagus > Crop | place...
CTCTGGAGATATTCAAGACCCGCCTGGACAAGGTCCTCTGCAGCCTGCTGTAGGTGACCCTGCTTCGGCAGGGGGGTTGGACTAGATGACCCACAGAGGTCCCTTCCAATCCCTACCATTCTGTAATTCTGTGATTCTGTATCGTAAGCCTTGCACAAAATCCTGGAGTGCTAAAACACGTGAGGGGACGTAGCTGCATGAAGAACAGATTTCTGCCTTGTAAATTCCACTTCCCAGTAGCCCACATGGGTCAGCTGCAGTAAAACAACATGCATACTAAAGTTTTCCATCAACGACTAGCAACTTATCCCCAGTTCCTGTAATGACACCGTTAGTGTAAATCGACAGAATTCTTTGCTAAGGAACTTTGCCTGCTGGTGCGGTGAGTGCTCATCCTGAAAGCCTGTATCAGTAAACTCCCACTTACTTCTGCATTCATTTGGTGCCCCTGTTTTTCCATCTCCCGGCTTCCAAGGCTGATCATTGTATAGCGGTGCACATTTCTCACAGTGGTCCCCTGCTGTGTTGTGTCTGCACACACACTTCCCATGGACCTGTCAGGGGAAGGAGAATACATTCAAATAGCTACAAGCAACAACATGATGGAGTGCCCAACAGCCTCACAAGGAGGTGGGACTTCTCCTACACAACTCCCACTCAGCTGCCTGGCTCTCTTAGGAAACCCACAGAGCCTGGAGCTTTAGTGTGTAGCTTTATCTCTTCACACAGTCACTAATGATGTAGATTTTTCCTCTATCTTTCAGTTTAAATGCATGTGGCAACAATTTCATTTTAACTCGCTGGCTGGCTAGTTTATTACTACATTGATGAACAGCCCCTAGACTGTTTAAATCAGGTGAGATAAACCAGCTTATTTTGATTTACAAGTGCAGGGCAAGAGCATGCAAAGAGCCTGAGCAGGTAGTCACCTCCAGGCAGTGTCAAATATACTCTTGGCTAGCAGAGTTGAGTCACAGGAGAGCACAGCCTAAGAGAGGACGCTGGACCCTGCCTTATTTGACATTAACAGTGGTCTGGAAGAGAGAATAAATATAGGGCAATGAAATCACCATGAATTGCTAAATTATAAAATGTTAGAATAATGAGCAAGTAATCCTGGATCTCCTAGCACAGTTAAAAATGTAGCAAAAATATAAAACCTGGAAAAATACCAATCAGTGTACCCACAGAAAAACAATCCAAACCACATATTCTGTAAGAGGAAAGCACTGATGTTTGAAGAGACTTAGGTTCAGTAGGCACCATCCTGCCCACTTACAGATAAATATGCAAGGAATAGGTTAGCAGAAAAGGCACAGTAATATTTTGGACTATGTAGGTAAGAGCATTGTCACTCCAAGTAGACAGGACATTGTACCTGAAATACTGCGTTTAGTTTTGAACATTTTATTACTAGATAAATGAGAAATTGGAAGATACTCAACAAAAATTAATAAAAGCTGGCATGGCTGAAGAATGGGGCTGATCTATCCGCACTAAGCATTTAAATCCACCTAAGCTAGGAAACAACAGTTTACAAAGTATTTGAGGGGGAAACAAAGAAATAAGTGCAAAAAGTCTTGACTATAGCTGTCTTAATAGAAGAGTTGTCTCTGTGACCATTTGCTCGAAAAATTACTTGAAAAAATAACTTGCTTCCTCTGTACTTATCTGCCTTCATTGGAACACAGTGATGAATTTTAACCATGGAAATATTCTAATATATGTCAGTTTTGGAATCAGGTATTCACACCAGAAACCTGACCTTGGAAACTGAGCTAGTCCAGCCTTCAGACAGAAAGTGACTATTGCAACTGATTCTGTTCACAAGTCACTTCTCACACCGGGAATACAATAGCCAGTTCCACTATAGAGTGTAATTTGGTGCACGTGATTCTGTAATAGCAAGCTACATTCAAGAAGTGCTTTACAGGATGTTTTTTTTGTTGTGTTTCATGTTTTGTTTTGTTTTTTAATTAAGAAAAAGGATTCCAATATCTGTTTGCAATGCCTCAGAGAAAGGATGCCCCTGAGAAATTCTTTGAGGACATATCCAGCATAGGAAGTAGGAGAAAGCACCAAGTGGGACCACAGGTCATGTTCTACAGCCATCACAAGAGAAGCTGTTAATTAGTGGTATTTCACTTGCAAGACGACACTTGCACAAGAGCAGGAAATGCACAGAAATCAGGGACTAGACCCCTCTCCCTCCATGTGCTGTTGAGGATGCTAAGCTCTGTAACACCGCTGTCACTGCTCTGGCCCGCTGCACATTACACAAAAAGCAGAGGCTGAGATTTCATTTTGACGGGGGTGTGAATTGAATCTAATCCTTTAATCTCACCACTAATGTGAGTTAGGTTTCTCCATAGTCTTCCTGAAAGTCAGGCTCTCCTTTTGCAGTCCCCCTCCCCCATTTCCCGTAGCAGGTAGCTTGGGATCAAGAGAGAAATGTTCAAAAGCGCAGTTGTGTGGATGCGCTCCCCTGCCCCCAAACCCATCTCCCTGCAGCAATTTGCTCTCCGCTTCCCCGGTTTCTAATCCTCCCAGACCAGATATGTCATGCAGCTAGCAGAGGGGATAGGCTGCAGCTGATGCCGTTGCCCCTCTCCAGCCAGCTGGCACATTTGCTGCTGCACAGAGCGGTTGGCTGCCTTCTCACGGAAGACTGAGCACAGACTTCAGGGTATGCATTTCTGTCAGAGCTCAGCACCAAAAAACCTCAGGAGGATACAGCGTGTAGCACATTATGTGATGCCTCTCCAGACCTTTGTACAAGAAAGTTGACCATGTTCAAAGCACTAAATAGGATGACAAATTACAGAGACAAAGACAACAACACTAATACGCAACAGTGTCGGGCTTCTTCCTATTTGGGTTTGGCTCTTCAGGCTTAAAAGTCCCCCCCTGTGGACACAGTGACTGCTTTCCAGAAGCCACAGAGCAGAGAAAAGGACCAGGAGTGGGCAAAGATGACATGAGCCTGGCCCAGAACTGTAGTTTTTAGTGTCCCCAGACTTCAGACTCTCTGAACTTTATAGCTCATTTCAAAATGGACCAGAACCAAAACCTTGGCTCCAGTCATTTCTTAGGAAAATGCTAGTGTATTTCAATGCTAAATTTGCAAGTTGGCCTACTGGGTTTTTTAGAGATATATACACAAACTGTGTTCACTATATACAAAAAAATTACATGAAAGAAATGCTGAGATTGTACGGTTGGGAAATGGCAGAATTAAACCATGCAATCTTGTTTTAGCCTTGAATGACATGATCAAATATTCATTATTCCACAGGACCCTGTGCTTACAGTGCACAGCACAGATGGTGTGAACACTCATGAACAATTATTCAGAAAGTAAAGAGGAAAATTCAGCGAGAAGGGGAGTCTGATTGTTCTTTGGAGATAAGTAGATGTGTTAGTTTGCTCATTGTCCACTGGTTTGTTGCAAGCTGTAGTTTGTGAAGGCTGTCTAGGAATGGCATGTTGTGAGTAGGACAGACGCATAAAGGAAGCTTCCTGCTTGTGATCCCTGCTATCGAAGAGTTTACCAAATATATATGGAAGGATGACTGACTGGCTGAGACAAAAAGGGTTGAAAAGCCAAGCAGCCAGCAGACAGGAGAGCCACTGAGTGCACAGAAGCAAACAGTGGAGCTGGCATGGAACTTTTTTTAGAAAGTATTAGGTCTGAGGACTAACCTTTTTTGTATAGCTTTCAGAACAAGGAAAAGAGAATTGATGGGTATTGGGGCAAAGGTAAAGGATAATGGAAGAGAAAGCAAGTCTGCTATGTGTTACCTATGGATGGGTATCTTATGGAAGATTTTTTCCATGGAGAGTAGTCTCACAGACAGCATTCATAGGTGAAAACAGCTAAGGAGGAGAGTGCAATAGGAGGTCACAATGAAGTACAGAAAGGAGATGGATAGGAGAAGAGAGCAGAGACAAACCACTCAAGCAGAACACACAGAGGAAAGGTGATTCATAGATAAAAGTGGCCATTGCAGAAAGACTGGTTAATGCAGCAGAAACTGAGCTATGGAAGAGACCTGTTACACTTAAGCGTGAGGTGAAATCAGGGTAGGTGAGGTGGCTGCAAGTAACAAGGCAAACAATTTGTTCTGTTAGAGGGGAAGAGATAGGAGAGGCAGCCAGAGACAAAAGTCCAGGAAGGAACAAGTCTGAAATACAGGAAGCTGTCAGATAAAATAGGAAATGGGATATCTGCTTAAGGAAGGGAGAATGTGAGAGTGCTCAACACCAACACGAAAAGAGCAGGCGTGTCTCTGACTTGTTATTCCCTGCTGAAGTAAATCCACATCTCTCTCTCAAAAGTGGGTTCAAAAAACTAGAAGATTGTACTCTCTACCAAATGCAAGATGTCAGGCTGCACTGGAACACAAAGATGATCATGCCAAGGTAGAGAAAATAGCCAGAGAAGTACAGATTCAGGGGAACCACACTGATATTTTTCTATGTTCTGGAAAGCAGGGTCAGAGTTGCGAGGAGAGAATGATGATTAAGGAGATCATTGTCAAGGAAGAGCCAGAACCAGTTGCTCTTTAGGGGTTGACAAGCTATGAGCTGAGGGTTATAACAGCACAGGCTGTGCCCTTTCTGAGGGGGCACCATGCTGAGCACAGCAGGCAGAGTCCATTGACAGCCCCAGACACAGCAAGAGGATGGACCAGGGGCAATTCAGGAGCAGCAAGAGACAGGCCCCAAAACAAGGTCACAACGTGGGTTCAGAGTCCATCCAGGGGACAGAATGAGAGACAAGCTACAATGCACGTGAGGGACAATCTTGGTTTGACACATTTCTGCTTTCCTTATTACTTCTTTCTATGCTATCACCTTCTGCATCATGCCCTGAGTTGTGCGTAAATTGGGCTGTGAAACTAAACCATGTTAAAAACCAAAGAGTTCAAACTACTTTTTTTTTCTTGGCACTAGTATTTTTAATCTGAGTTAATTCCCTGATCTGCCTCACAGTACAGTTGTGCTGTTACAAGTCTGGTACTGCTGCCAAAGGCTTTGATTTGTATGTCTACCACCTGAGCAGCTTTGAATCAGGACCTAGAGGAGGTTGTAGCTTCATAGATTTTGATGCCAGGATGATCAGTTCCAATCATTTAGCTTGACCTGTTACACTAAGCCATGAATTTTGTCCAATAGTTCTTCCATAGAGCTCAGTAACTTCTGGCTGATTTATAGCAAGTAGTGTAGAACATACTGTGATTCTGTGTAGAACAATATCTTGCTTTTATATGACAGTTCAAAGAAATCATATGATACTTATTCACCTTTGACTGCACAAAGTTGCTTCACCTGTATTCTGATCTGCAGCTGAGAGAGAAGGTGGATATTTTCCACCTGTGGGTCCCACAATTTTTTTTTTATTTTTTAAACTGTTCAGCTTTGTATCATACCTGAAGCCTCTTGCATTCTCTCTGCCCATTTAGTTTCTTTTACCTTTTGTCTTTTTAGTGAATGTTGTGGTTGGTGCTCTTTCTCCTGGGCTATTCTCAGTCTATTTTGGGGCTTTTTGCCGAATGAATGAAGGTTAAATTTGGAAGCCTTCCAGAACAGAGCAACTGTTGCTGATTCGGAGAAAATGTTTGTCTTTGGGCTCTGCATTCACTTTGTAATGTCGCCAGAGAAATTTTGGATACAGCAGTTTGCAATGACATCAGAGGCTAGTCTCTTACCTGCTTTTAGTAAAACGGCTCTTTCTGGGTCATTCTGAGTGGTTAAATATGAAACAGTGTCTGCTATTCTGCTTTGTTTCTCTTACAGTTCAAATAGGCTCTGTTGTCTCTCCAAAGCAAGAGATGTATCCATGCAGATTTTTAATAAATCCTTCAATATCAGGTCCTGAGAAGAGCACATACAACTTTTAAGAGGCCAAATTAAAAATTTCCTTCAACTTTTTCAAATTTGCAAAGACCTAAAAGAATGGGTGGCTTGGGAGTGAGTCCCACATTACAGTGCCTGCTATGGGTAGATTGACAGTTCAAATTCTGGCCATCACCAGGAATGAAAAAAGCCATTATATTCCTATGTCACTTGCTAGTTTCTGTGAAAAGGTCGAATAAGTGCATGTGTCTAAAAACTAGTGCACATATGGGTTTTTTCTGAGGGAAATGAATTTCTGGCTCATACTTGGTCACTCTGGTAAATGAAGTCTGAGGGAACTTGGCAGGGACGAGTAGAGCTGGGGCACTTGTGGCAAGGCCACCTGAGCCTATACAGGTTTTGGTCTCCACAGCAGTGAGTGAATGAGCTACCGCTGGTTCCAAATTCACTGAATAGCTAATGGTGAAGAAAAATCAGTGATAGAGTTTAGTTGAATATTCAGACTGGCATCCCTAAGACCTCTTTGAACAGTAACAAAAGAACAGGATAAATAGACTGGAAGAGGTACAAAATCCATGCTTCATATGAGGGAATATAACTCAGCCTGTGACAGTTTCAAAACACAACTCCATCCTCTGCCTGAATTCACCTCCGTCACTCTTTACACACACGCCTGGCTGTGCCTTAGCCCACATTTCACTGTGCTTTCTTACTGTTTTCTTTCTGAATGCTAGCTTGTTTTTATTCATTTTTAGGCTAAGCTATACTCTTATTTTTAACTACAGTGCCAACAACTCCATTACCATTCTGTAACAAACTGCATACAAGTAACAGCTGTCATGCTGAAATGCAGCCCCTGAGTTACAGCAGTCCGTCAGCTCTTGGTGAGTGTCTTCAGAATGGACGAAGCATAAAGCGGAGTGAGGCTCAGTATTTTAATAGGTGAATGCCTGAATCACAGCAAAAAGAATAAATACAACTTCTCAAATCTCCTGAAAGTGAATGGCACAAGTGAGTATGGTATTGTTTAAGGCTTTGTTCCTGATGCCACTCAACAGTCTGGCCTGACTGCCAACCTTTGCTACAGAAAGACCCAGAATCAGTTTTCGGGACAGGAGGAAATGGGAGAAGCTCTAGATTCTGATATATTGAAAAGGATTTGTGGATTTAGGGGTCAGGCATAATGGCTTAGCACACTGTGGACCGTTCAGAGAAGTTTGGACCTGACCTGTTCATTCAACAGGAAAAATAATTCTGTCATTTACTTTGTAATAAGTCTGGCCAACTTCAGCAACTGTCTCAACTTAGCTGGGTTTCTACTGGTTAATCCACAGTGGCTCCAAGGGTGCGTGACTGAAAATCCACTCCCAAAGTGGGCCTATGAGCTCTTCTCTGATTTTTTCCTCTATATTGACTGAACTTGGCAGCGTGCATAGCTCCTATTCAAGTGAAATTATGTCAAGTAATGGAATAGATGAAGCCAAGAGAAAAATAGTTTTCTGCATCTTCTCTGCAGATGACTGCAACTTGGAAAGCAGGGGGAAGGGCAGGGCTGAAAAAGGCGCATGACCAGCCAAATTTATCAGGAATCTGGGAAGGGAGAAAAAGGGTGAGAAAGTCCATGATTTAGCAGAAAACTTGTGCACAGCAAGGAAAGGATCCCAGATGCCTAAAGGGTGCAAAGCTAAACCCCAGGACCCTTCCAGCACAGTAAGTGAAGCAAAGCAAAGAAACATATGTAAGATTTTATAACTTTTACACTGAGTAATTCGGAATTTTTTTATAATCCTGTGCGAAATTTCTCTATATTTTGTGAGCACCTGCTGCAAAAGCATTAAAATGCAAACTCCATGCACCCACAACATTCAGCTCTAAAAAGATTTGCCTAAATTACTGGGAGATTTATTGGGGATGAGTGAACTGGCTGAAAGGTCTTGGAAAGCCTTAGTAAAAGACTGAAAACTTTTGTTCTAGTAACACATAGGTGAGCTGAGGACAGAAACAACATAGCAGTCTGTTCAGTCCCAAGGGAGCTTAAAACACAAAGACTTAATGTATGAGGCCTAACACAGCAACACCTATGTTTGTCACATCACAGCCAATTCCTAGTGTTGGTGGCTATGTCAAATTCAACTTAGAGAGACAGAACAGTATATATTGCATGGAGGTTAAACGAAAGAACCTCAGAAATATGCTGTAATATGGGACATCAGAGTGGTATTGGTAGCAAGTGGTGGCTGATAGCTGTGAGGTAGAGCAATTATTTCTCTCTGTTTAGACAGACACACACAGACTCTTGTAGCTTTAATGTGAAAAGCTATCCTTAAAAGAACTATCAAGTGTATTTTACCAGTCCTAAAATATATTTACAAGTGTTTCAAATCAAATGTTTCTACTAACAGGTTTATTGTGGTTCTTTCATGGAGATGAAAGTAGCAGAGAACATCGTTTAAGTGATTAAAACAACAAAACCAACTATTAATGACATCAATTAAGCAGTAAAATTAAAATATGTTTAAATAGCTCACCCATAGCCATTGCTTTCAAGAAAAGCTGTGTTTAAAGGCTAATAATGTCAGATAGGAAATTGTTTTCTACCCCATCCCAAGAAATAAGAGATGGTTTCCTACAAGTAAGGTGAGTGTCTGCATGGGTGGATCCTCACTGAGTGCTGAATCAGGAAAGCATTTAGACATATGTTTAAACACCATCCCTGAATAGGCATGTTTTTCTGATTTGGACTTTAGTAGCAGTAAAAGACATTTCCACAACAATAATAAAATGTAGGAAAAACTTGTTTATAACTGCAGAATTCCTGATGACTGAACCACTATATGGATCATACCATCAAAATTGATTATTCTCTAAACCATAGATACTCAAAACATTGGGTTGATGGTATCCACGCCAGATGCTCTGGCCAGAAACCATGGGTTCTCAGTAGAGCTCATGGACAACCTGCATGGATATCAAGTTAAACACACTGATTATAATCAGAAGAGGGTAGAAACACAGCCCACACACCCTAGGAACAACAAGCAAATTAAAGATGCACTAAGCCGTGGTATATTGTCAGAGTGCACCAAAGTAGCCAAATTAGCCATCGTTCATAAGATGAAATAGCGCTCACCGACTAATTTAATTTCAGAGCTCAAACAGAAGGTAGGGTATGTCCCCTCTAAAAGGGAGCATGTTGGCCAGTGCCAACTCATTGCTGGATGAAGCTGCACACCAGCACGAAAGTTCTCCTGGTCTTTCCTGCACCTTCAGTAGGAAGTGCTAAATGCAAAGGCAGAGGGTGGGCAGAACCTTCTACTAAACCACCTAGCAATGGTCCCTGGAACAACTGTAGACCTAACATGACCTGAATCTTACCTGAACGTCTATTCAGAACTGGGTGAACTACTGCTTACATGTGTCCCTGCTATTCCAGCTGAAATGGCTGTAATGCAAAGTAGTGCTGGTTCTGTTGGGAGGGGAGAACAATCTTGTTGAAGTTTGAATCTAGTGCCAAAGAGCCAGAAAAACCAGAAATGTTCACACAAACTATGGAGAGGAACCGAGATTACAGAGCCTAAATCTGTACTGAATGGTACCTTGAAACATTTAAGATCTTTTCATCAAGACTACTACTGCAGGTTTTGTGCAATTCTAGGAGACACCTGATGTAGTATCTGAGTCAAAACTGTAAGAAACCTGATCGGAATGAATACACTTTTTCAAAGGAAAGACCCCAGACTCCAGCCCAGAGGTGTACTTCAATTTGGAGGATACAATACATCTAAAATAAAAGGGGAATATGTACATATTTTTGCTCGGATTCAATTTTTTAACAACTCAGAAGGACAGGGGTGTTGATTTTTGGGTTGGCCAAAAACCAACTCCTGGCAGTAATGGAGGCATTAATTCAGTGTGCCAGTCTTCCTCACAGTCACTCTGAAACAGCAAGAGAAGCATGGGATGTGTAGAAAAGCTCTTTTTTAGATTTATTTAAGTATTCTTCAATTAAGGTTTCTGGTGACTGTTGTGAGAATGTGACAAAATAGGATCTTCTGGATGTGACCTACACGACAAGTCTGAATATCCTTTTCCAACTTTTATCTAAGTAATTATTTGAGAACTTAACTGTCATTTAGAGTCACAGGTTTGAAGCACATACTGCCTCAGGAAACTAGGAACCCACTAAAACTATCCACTAAAATAAAGAGAACCTTTCCATGATGCTCCCATGTCAGCTTCTTTGTCATCTCTGAAGACAAATGTCTGAAACTTTCTCATCCATCTGCACGTTCCCACAAGGATTCCTGTGAAATGCTTTGGCCTACTGTGGGTAGCAAAGGTATCAGCAACACCACTTTCTTTTCATGTAGTTCGTGCGGTTCATGACTACTTTTCGCTCCTTAATTTATATGATCTTCTTCTATGTTTTTAGGTCATTGTGTGCAGAGCGTGAAGTCCATATTCAGTTTTAATGTTTGGAAAAAAAACAGCAGAGAGATCTGTTTCTAGAATTTATTCTGACATGATCTAGAAGCTCTTCTAATATTGTTTTTTTTTCAAACATTCCTGACACTACTCACGTAGTTGATGTACACAAGGTAACTTTTTCTTAAATGAAATCTAGTCTCTGAGTTGCCAACTACAACAGAGAGTACCTCCTGCATCTCTGAGTGCTGGCCATCGTACAGACTGGCACAGCTTGCATCAGATAATGTGAAAACTTAGCTGGGGCTTATCAGTAGAACTGCACAAGATATGTGAAGAGGAGGTAATATTTGCAAGGGATACGACAGCCAAGTCACCTAGAAAATTGCTGTAGAAAAACAAGTTTTTCCTTATGTAACCTTCATTATGCCACACAAGGAATCTTACTTAGGACCAGATCCTGCTCCCTTTGAAGTAAATGGAAAACTTTCCATTTGCTTCATTGTGGAGGATCAGACCCACAGGGAGTCTAGTTTGTCTCTGTAAACAGGATAAAGAAGCAAAAGAAACATCCGAGGCAACTTGTAAGAATTTCCTGGCAGTGTAGGTACCAATAATTAACAAGTGAAAAAACTCTAATGTTTTGTACAAAAACATTGTAATCCACATTTTCTTTCCTCTATCCATACTGACTTCTCATGGACTATAAAGAGAATTGTGAAATGTTTGGCAAACAGAAAGGACTTTGGTCTAGAGTCTGTTCTGTCCATGTGCGCTTTCTGCTTTGTAAACTTTGTTATGGAAGCACCCCTGGGCTCATCTAAAATGTGTCATCAAAGCAGATCCTAAACTTTACTAACTTTGTTGGAGCTTTCACTGTACAGCAACACATAAATTTGTACATCCTGCAACACCAATACCTGGGACAGGATTATGTTCCATTGCATCCAATGGTAGAAGAAGACTAGATGTATTCAGGTGGCCAGGTTCTGGCAGTTGTTTCCCTTATAACGGCATATTAATACCCCCCACTTAAAAGAAAATGCTGCTCTGTAGTTTCTGCAGCAAAATACAATATCCGTAATTTCCCTCACTGCCAAACAGCTACTTGTAAGAGTTTCAATAATACGGGCCATGAAATTCAGAAAGGAGAATTTTGCCCTTAGTTATCATAAGAAGCTATTAAAGTTGGGTATGACATCTCTGTGTCTCTTTTTCTTGGTCTGAGCAAAGGAAATGGAAAGCAAGAAACCATCACTGTCAACAGCAATAAACCCAAAATTCCATATATGCTTGTCCAGAAATTTCTTGCCTATTGTTTACACCTCCCATCTTAATTTCTCAAAGCTTTTCTCCTGTCTGACATGATATTCTCAGTAGCTAATAACGGCAGTGTGATCTAGATAAATTGTGTTGAGGTAGGTGCATGGCTTGTTAAAAAAAAAAAAGCCACATTGAAAGACTAGTTATTACTGGTTTGCTGCCAAAACAAGGAGTCAAAGGACATTTCCATCGGGTCCTGTGGAAGTCTACTCTGAATCTTACTGTACTCAGTATTTTCACAAATTATTCATGACCAGAGAGAATATGCATGAAACTATCTAGGATTTCAAGCTCTGCGGATTGATGTACCATTTGCAGGTCGGTTTTACAATTTGCAATTTTCTTGGATCCATTAGTTTCTACAGCACTGTGGCATCTGTGACATGACTTCTCACAGAGCTGCATTTCTTGTCGGCAGCCTCAGTGGAGAAGCCAGAAGTTGAATGGGTTATGGTGACTGAACTGGCAGATCCACAGACAAACTGATCATTGACAGATCGTCTAGTAGTCATAGATCATCTAGTCACTTCAAAATGGTGTTGAAAAGTGTTCGTTCAAAAGTGTCAGTAAATTTGCTGTAGCTTTATTCATTATTTATCCTCCATATAGTAACAATATAGCAGTGTTAGAAGTATTACAAATGGAACAGATTTCTTTCAAGAGTAAGAAGAGCAGACTTACAAGTTAGAACAATTATGTCTCTTCCAAGACCTAAGCACAGAACGATCTCAGTTTTTGGGCCTATCCCATGGCAAACAGTTACAGTTGTTTTCTACATGGACTTGCTTTTTTTTATGTTAACTACAGAAAACAGATACATTGTAGGAGGACTCTGAACTCTGAAGAGACTGAAACTCCTATTACTTAAGCCTTTCTGTGGAGGTCTGTATTTTTCCAGCATTTATTTAATTGCTTGACAGCAGCCCAGGAAACATGAAGCTGCTCTGCCTTCGTGCTGTGATATCACGCACATGAGCCACATTAAAAACTGTGTGTTTTGAGACTTGCTCTACCCATTAAATATTAGAAATGCCCAGTGGAATGAATTAGATTCTTTCTGGACATACAGTGTTTGTTTCTAACACCTCTTTTCCCCATCCTATTTTGGTCACCATGTGACTGAAAGTAGAGCACCTTCCCTGTCTCTGCCAAGAAACTGCAAGATGATGATTTTTGTTGCAATGTAGTTTGGCTGACAAGAAAGGTATCACTGGTGTTCACCGCTCAGTAACAAAGGCTTTTTCCTTCTGCATATAGGCAAGGAGATTACTATATTTTAAGATGTAAAGTTATACGCTTATATAAACTCCTTCATGNTAACTATGTAGACCAAATCCTGAGATCTGTACCTATGTGAACTCTCCCTTCACTACTGTAATATCATCATTGGTAAGAATTAGATAAAATGTAAAATGATCTGGGAACCTGCCTCTTCCAGGAGTGGATTTTCACTGGGTATTTGAGAAAGAGCTAGGATGTAATGACTAAGGCACAGAAAAAAGGAGCAAAATATCATGAGCATCTTTACTCCAGACTTGTATGACCTGGGTGTAGAATTTTAAATGTTGACCACCTAAGATTTCACACTTTTGTGGTTAGTACAAAACCCCCAAAATTAAGAAAGGGTACGGTAAGAACTTTCAAATCATATCTGCAGAATGAGATTCAGCTGCTCTCCATGATCATTGGGAGAGAGGGAACAAGAAGGAATCACCTTAATTTGCAGCAGAGATTATTTAGGCAGGCACTGAAGAAGAGCTTTCAAAATGTCAAATGGGAACAACTACTGAGGGTTGCTATTGAATCTCCTTCATCAGAGATTTTCAAGAACTAGTTCATCAAGCATTCACTAGTATGCTTGATCATACCTTTCTGCGAGGACGCAGACCAGCTCACTTCTGGCCTTTTCTAGCCCTCATCTAGATTGTAGAGGTAGTTAAAGCTCTGAAAGGCTTTTCTCACTTTTCCCACTGCTGCATTTGAATCCCTACTTAGGCAAAGACTTGCTAATATCTGTGCCTGTGTGAATGATGTGGTGCATCCACCCTCTCGTCTCCTGAGGCATGAGTCACTCGTGAAGCGCATTTCTTCAGAACTGTTTCACCTTCTGCCCCATGAAGTCATTGATGGCACAAAAAGATTCTATTCCCTTGTGACTAGTGGAAAAAAATACCCAGTCATAGTTTACAATGGTTATGCCAGTAATATACACAGTATTTTGTTTTCCTTTTCTGATGGGCAGAGTGTTTATTCTTCTACCAGCTGTATTCATTTAGCATGTTGTTCATCTATTTGGTTTCATTATGTGCATATTTCACAGTCTGCAGTAGAGAGGATGCATGCTTTAAACAGCTTTTCTCCACAGTTATGTATTAAGTGAGTCTATATTTATAGTTAGCTGAGTCTGATAATATCACCTTGTGCTAGAATACTGTATCTGAACCTTAGATTTATACCACAGATGGAAATGATTCAGAAATGATTCAGCAAATGTTGTGAAACTCATACAGTCCTAATTATCTTACAATATCTACCTCTGAACCTAGAAAAGTTGAAAGGAAGACAAAGAATGCACATTCCAGAAGAGAATAAACCAAAATGTCAAGCGTAACATATTTCTAAAGGGACAGAAATTAGCTGAGGATGTATTTCTTCAGTCTATTATGACAAAGTGCACCATGGACTAAAGTTCTAAGGGTTATTTTGGTTTTCAAAATGCATTATAGAGACAGACCATGTTCTGGAACCAGTGGAGACATTGAATAGTTGAAAGTGGCTTGAATTCTGCCTGTGATGTATGTGTTTAGATGTACTTAGATATTTGGTTAGCATCGTTTCCCTGTGACTGTTATTACAGTTGTTCTATATAATACTTGCAGCTAAATCTCAAAGGAGACAGCAGTCATTCTTCCTGAACTGCAACTTCTGAGTATGCATACAAACACCACTCGCATCTTCTGCACATCCAGGGTCAAATGCAGATAAAAGACTGAACAGGGACAGGCTAGTCATAGTACCATAGAATGATCTTGCTACAAGGTTTGGCTTTTAAAAAAATTTCTAACTTATTTTAAGCTGAATGGGTAACAGAGAAGGGGACATCATGAACACTGCTGTCTATGTAGTGAAAGTAACAAAAACACAGAAGGCTGAAAACCTAAAAGTAAAGACTGAAACCCCAAGTACGACAGAACTGCTCATATCTCACAAACTCAGAAAATCTGAGATTCGAGATCTAATGCTGAAATTTTGGTCAGGGCAGTCTTTGCATCAAAGAGATTAGTTCAGTTCTGTGCGGGCATATAGATAGGAGATTTCATTCACTGTATTTGGAGTTAGATCTCTGTTTCAGGTACAAAGCCCCTTCACAATTCATAGCAGTACAATTAATACACATGGAACTGCAGCCAAGCTTATAGGACATCTTTTCCCAGGGTGGTTTAGGTTTCTCTAATGTGGATTGACTGTGCAGCCCTTTTAGGATAGGCTTAGGGAGGCTTGGACAGGATTATGCACAAAATTTACAGTTAGCCTGAGAAAGCACAAGCAGGTAACGAGTCTGATAAGTTAGTGAATGTCTAGAACTCACCACATTCTCTGCGACTCCTGTCCTGTTGGCAAGCTCGCACTCCTCTGCATGCCCATTGCAAAAGCAGCTTCCCCGGATGATCAGGTCATAAATAGCATAGTGGGCAAATCTCTGAGGTTTCTCTACCAGTCCTGAACCATGGCATGGACATTCCTGTCTTTTTAACAAAAGGAGGCGGAGGTTGGTGAGTTTCAGGAGATCTTGAGCCTCAAGACTATAGGGGTCTTCGATCTTGCTAGCCGGACTTAAGGCACGATAAATCACCTGAAAGACAGAAGATACACAACCAAGAATAGATATAGGACTCTGCATAGACAGCAAACATCCCAAGGCGATGTTCAGGAAAAAGTAATAGTTCCTATTTAGAAGACTCTGCGTAAGCCGTTGTGGAACTGTGACTGATTCCAGAACATCTCAGCTGAGTTACCACCAGCTGGCCAAGCCACAGCAAGTGACTGTGTACCTGCTTCATCCCAACTCAGATCTGAGACAGGAAATGCCTTAGTTTACACATCTCTCCCTGGGGTTACTGAGCCCAGTCAATTCTTGCAGTTCAGCCAATATATGATAGTATGTCAAGTGCTGGTTACTTCCTTGTGTTTCTGAGCCAAGTGACAACAATGTCACTCAGAGAAATCCAAGGCTTATTGGCATAAATGCAGTATTAATGCCATCCAAATTTCTCAAAGTGTTTTAGAAACATGGCTTTAGCATAACTCCTAGAGTCAGGTGAGCTAAGGCAATAAGGGGATTTTTGGAAGAAGTGGAAACTGGGATCAGACTTTTGGCTTGGTCAATTGAACTATGTGCTAGAAAACACAGCTTGGCTTAGGGTCAGTAAGCACTGAGGGAACCCTGTCTTCAAACAAAGGCAGCCAGTTTATACATTAGGAGAAGTAGCTCACTGCAGTGAGCTTGCAGGACCAAAGGCGCTTTGTGCCTGCTGGCTGTCTGCGGGTTGTTACTGTTCTGTCACAGCTTTTATGCTGTTTGATAGTTCTCCAGAGCAGCAACAGTTTGGTTTTGAGTATCACTTTTCTAATTTTGGTGCTCATGCACCGCTTTACCCTTGTGTATCTCTCGGGGTGTGTTTGTTTCTGTTGCTTTTGGGGACAGATTGATAACAGAGGGCTGCACCACAGTCGATGCCAGTGAACTAGAGAGCTGGTTGCGTTCATGTCCTCTATGGATATTCTAACTCCAAGCTGAGAGCTATTTTCTCCTCTGGTTGAGTTTTTCCATCATAGCAGAGGGACTGGCCCTCAGAGTTCTTTGGCCCTGCTTTATAATTAGTGACAGTGCCTGTCTGACTAACTCTGTTAGCAGAGTGAAAGCTTTGATTCCATAGGGATTCCCTCTTTCTCTGTCTCGCTGTGCTTATCTTTTTCTTTCTTGCTAGTGAACCGACCAATTTAAATATTTGCAGCATATAAAATTCCTTGCTCCTTTTTGCTTGCAAGAGCCAGAAAAGAGCTTGTGGTACATGCCTGAAAGGTAATTCTGTTGCATGCTGATGGCACATGAGGAGATAAACCCCCTTAAACTAACAGAATCAGCTGCCAGGCTTCGCACAGATCTCCACCTGGCAGTACCATAGCAAAGGCAGCAGTACATTTCCCACCTGTCCAGAGCATTTTCTGTCTGGTTAGCTCTGTTCTTTTTTCTTTTAATTCCCTTCTCTTACACTGTGAGCTACTTACAACGATGCAAACAGCATTGCTTGGTGAGGTCAAAGGTGCTTGTATTTCCTTGTTTTATAGAGCTGTGGGCACGTTGCCCAGGCTGTGCAATGCAGGTGCCTGCATTCCCCTGACTAATGAAACCATGACAAAATAGTCCAGGCCTTTCCACCCCAATGTCTACATTCCCCCAGTCAGTGGAACCATAAGCAAATGGCCCATTCTGTTTAGTCCAGGTGCCCAGCATTCCCCTTATAGATGGATTCACAGGACAAAGACCAGATCTCCTCTGTCCAGTTCCTCCAATCCAGGACAGTCTAATATTTTTAGTGGAAACCAGTTTTATGAACCCTATCTCCTGCTTCTCAGTCCCCTGTGGACCACGCAAATTTGGAGTGGTTTCTCAGAGTCCTGAGCACCTGGTCATGTACAGACACACACATCTTCCTCCCACATGGTCAATTAGTCTAAGACCAAGGCAGTGAACTGGATGGAATATTAATGGTTAGAAGTCCTTGTGAAACTGTTTCAAGTTGGCGTAAAACAGATGAACGAAGGTTAAAGCAGTCTGTTCACTTGCTAGTGTTTGTCAGCTCTATTCTCACTCTTAGCTTTCTTGTCTATGGCTTCTCTAATATATATGCTTAGTAAAAATGGTATCTCCTTTCAAGACAGCTCTACAGAGGATACCTAACAGATCACTCGCTTGAGAACATGAATGCTAGAAGTACTTTATTCCAGGACAACACATCTGAAAAAAGGTAATCAAATATGTCATTAGCTTCTGCAAGATCTGCACTGGTCCTGCCAGTCACCTCCTGATACAAGTCTGGGCAAGAGGCTTAAAGTCTCTGTGCCCCAGAGATCCCAGTCATGAACAGGTATGGATCTTCTCACAGGAGGTGAAGAACAAGAGTTTTTACTGGGCTTCTCTGAAAGAAATGACTAGATAATAGCCAAAGTGCTTCTTTTTACTCTATGCCTCAGGCATTATACTTCTGCTTGATGACAATAATCTTGCATTGTGTGATGTTAATGTGAAGGAAATCTTGTATATTCTACTGCACTACTGGACACATATTTTGTATACAGTATGATATGTTTAAAGGGGTGGATTCATGTTTTGGGATCTCCCATCAATTATCCGTCGTGTCCATGTCTTAATTGACATCCAGATAGAACTGAGTTCTTTAGGCAAAAGAGCAGCCGTTGGGTGCTCTTCTCTCAGCATAGGGCTATTTGCTTTCATGAAGCTGTATTGTGTTTTATTTGCTTGACAGCTTGGAAAAAGGTTGAGTTCCCTGCAGGTTTATTGTTTTGCAAATATTTTAATTTCTGGCCTTGCATCTCTTGAGGGGAGTTTCTTTGGCATTTTGTGTATCCCCTTAGAACTCTGAACAGTATTTGTGAGTAGAGATGTTAATAGCTTGGATGTCCCATAGGGATTGTGGCATCCTTTAAAAAAAAGACAGCTTTCCATTCCAGTTGAGGTACAAGAGTTTGCTTGTATGATTAATTCATGACACATTTCTGTCTGGAATAAGCTCCGTGGTGAAACTGGATTTGTTTGTCCTTATTTCTCCCAAGGCAAGACTTGTTAAGTGTTAAAGATCTGATTTGGGTGACATCACACTAATGAAGTCTTCTGGGAGCGGCATTTATATGTTCTTGGATTTAACAACCACTAAGGAATTAGCCTTCCTTAACTTTGTAAAAATCAAAAATATTGAGGACTTACTTAAACAAAGACATTCTGTATCAGCAAAGTCAAAGCAGATCTGTTGTGCCCACATAAGCAGGTTTAGGTGAGCTGCATTTTGCACAGAGGTACCACTGTTTTATTTTGTATTTAAATCGGGTTAGCAGCATTATTTCATATATACGCATAAAACTGGAAAATGGAATTTTCCTCTCGCTTCCCTTCTGGAGGACACATTCTCCTTAAAGTATTGGTGGTTAAAACCCTTGATCACAAGGAAGATTGTAATGTAATCACCATCTCTTTGCTCATTTTTAGTATTTGATTGGATGTTTCTTCTTGTGTTAAAGTGCCAATCGTTAGATCTTCCTTAACATGTGTTGCCCTACTGTCAAGAGCAATATGTTACAATCCATAAGTTATACTTATTAGTCTGCTATGTGTATCGAGTCAAATAATTGTGGAGTGGGATGAATTTTTAAAACAGATCTGGTATCTCATCTTACAGGCCCTGAATTATTTTTCTGTAAATGCCTAATTTACCTAAAAAAAAAACCCAAAGAAACCACTAAACTTTTTTTCTGTACTAAAAATACATGATTGTGTTTTAAATGAATGCATTTGTGTTTATGGATCCCTAAGAAAAAGTTACTCCTAAATTAGAAGACCGGTTGGCGGTTGTTGTATATATGGATTGATAATTTTATGCGGTACAGGGAAGAATTTTATTTCTTTAAAAAAGGAAGAGATGTCACTGTGACCAAAAAACAGAGCTGGGAATGTGACTATTTGTTCAAAGCCGCAGCGCAATTGTTCAGTATAACGTTCAGCAAGTAACTTAAGCCTTATGCTGTTCTGGATTGCCAGTGAATTCAGTAGGAAAAGGAGAAGTCTGTTGTATGTCCTATTTCCTTTTTTTAAAAAATAGAATAGAGGTATTCAAGTACTTCATGGAATGGGAAGAAGATTAATAATTTTACACCTGTAAAATTCTCCAAGAATGCCTAGAAATGGATGTTCTATACATGCCATTTTAATAATAATAGGTAAAAGGTAAGAGTTTGGCCATCTCAACCATTTCTGCATAAATGTTTTAAAGATTAGATTAGGAGTGGATCAAAGTATTAGTGAACTCCTAGAGTCATGAACTGTGGGAAGAGACATTCCATCTTTTTGCCATTATTTTTTCCTTTTCTTTTAATTCACGAGGTTTGTGTTTCTGAGGCCTGTGATGCAAATTCCTTGTATCACATTTTACCTTGTATACACATTTTACCTCTGCCTTTTGCAGAAAGGCAGGAATATGATTAATTTTTAATTTTCCAGAGATACCATGCAAATTTGAAGTTTTCCATCATATTAATGTGAAAGACATTAAGAGAGTGTAGTGAAAAAAGCGTGTTCTTCTGATTGAGATGCAAGCTCTGAAGAGAGCTTCCCATGATGTTCACTGTAAAAAAAAAAAAAATCCTCATCTAATTGAAACTCTCTCTGGTATCAAGTTCTGTGGAAGCTATGTTTTTTTGCTGTAACAGTCTGCTCTGAAATGTCAGTCATTTCTCTAAACATCAGTGTGCAGCTTTCATAGAAGTAACATATGCACAGCTGCAGAAGAAAATCTGATGGTGATTGAGTCTGCTGAGAGACATCCTAAAAATCTTTTCACTTCCATCGAATTGAGTGGAAGTTGAGGGTATTCAGCACCTCTATAGTCTCAACCCTGTGTGGAAATACATCCTAGACCCTGAGTTTCCCTTATAATCAGGAGCTGACACTGGAGCTGAATGCTGAGTAGGGCATTCATGCTTATCTGCATATCTGCTATCAAGCGCATATTTGTCATTCTCATTTTCAAAAGTCAATCAGCTGCGCCTCAAAAAGATGGTCACTACCCTGTCCTCTCCTAACCTTTCAAAGAGCAAGGAAGTTTGGAGAATGCTGTATGTGTGCAAAGCTAGAAAAGATAGCCGCTGTTAGAGGATTGGTTTTGCTGTACACAAGTTGGCACAGCTTCACAAGGGGGGATGTTGTATCACCAATCAAGAGATCATCTTAATTCCGGAGACAGTGTCTCAGATTTTTGATTTCTTGCCATATGTTTTACTTCTCCATTCTTGATGCAGATAATTCTGTTTTCTTAACCTGATCTTCCAGCCAGTACTAGTCAGAAAAGATGTGGACACAACAAAGGTTCCCCCTTGCAAGCTCATAGCCTAAGGTCAAGGAATATGAGTCATAAATGGAGGGCAGTGCCAATGCATGGCCTCCTACAAAAGAAGATCCTTGTGCAGAGCAAGAATTTGATATTACTAATCATCCTTAAGCTATGTTGATCATGTTGCACACAATCAAGTTAATGAGATCAGAAATGTCTATGTGCTTATACAAGGCCCATCAGAAGGAAGCTGCAATAAAAACTCCCATCAGTCCTAAATCCTCTTCATTAAGAGATTTTCCTGTGAGTTGATTTTGTTCTTAAAGGAATAGCAAACAATTGTCTCAGTATTTTTCCTACCCAGTGGCAAATATCCTCTGATCTATTTGATGGAACCCCTTGACTAAAATTAATTCTTCCATCGTGTGGTACAGTAGGCTTTACTAAGAAGTAGTCTTCTTCCTGTTTTGAAGCACAAAGAAAGTCTAGGTATTCTCCTAGCTATTAGAAGGCCCATTCTGACAATTCATGGAACAGTGTTTTTTAGTCAAGATCCACTGCTTTTCTGTCCTTCCAGAGAATAAAACTTAGAAGCCAGTATAGAAGATGATAATTTGTTAAGAAAATAATTGTGCATCTGATTTTTTAAATTTCTCTCATCTGAGTAAACTCAGCTACTACCAAGACAGTGGCATCTTGAATTCATTCTGTGTTTTCCAAAACAGAAAGGGATAATGTCCCTTGAATTTGCATTTGCTTTGAGGTTATTCCAGTAATCCAGTCGGTGTGGCATTAATATTAATATTTAGTCATTGCTGCCAATATGACGATGGGGAAAGACTGCACAATTGAATTATGAGGCAGACAAATCTGAAGAGCCATGCAGACTTTTTCTCTTCGTCAAACAAAATGCATTCTGTAGGTTCAGGTTATCTGCAGATGTAAATCTCTACATCTGTGTAGAAAGGCAAGGTTTGTAGGGAGAAGCAGTATTTTTTATCAAGTCAGGTAATGTAGCTGGAGTACAAAATCGAGACTATTGGGCACAAAAAGATTCAGCTTGAAGTCTGTATACAGGGAATGGACAAAATTCCTTCCATTCTACATAGCACCACCTCACATGGGGAGGTGAGAGCATTTCCATGCTCCCACAAAGTGCAATGTCCTTTTTCATTATGAGAAATTATACTTGCTCTGAAATGGCAAAGGCAGCACAAGGAGTTCTGTGATGTAGGCAACCTGACTGGGAACTGGATTGAGAATAAGGAGACTCATTTCACTCTATCTGCTGAATTGTCAGGGAAAGTTAAAACAACCCATCACTATCAGCGTCAACCACTGTCAACCAAGCTGTATTCTTATGGGATATCATCCATTTCTTGTAAGTGGAGCCACTTATATCTCTAGGTCTTGGCTGAAATCTTACACATCAACAGATTTAGCTAAGTGTATAGTCTCACCATGACAGTGATGTTTGGCCAACTGTAGAGCAAAGAGTTAAGTGTTCTTTTGCCTGGAGTTTGAAAATTATAACAATGAATCTCTAAGATTCATAGCATTTTAGACAACAATTTTTTCACATTTGAGACTTGAAAAAAAAATGTCATGGCTGCAGCTCCACTAAGGTTTCCTAAAACAGGGTGAGAAGAAAAATCCATTTGATATCTGTTGGCTTCTATGTTCAGGAAATGCAGAAGCAATCCTCAAAAACAAAAACCTACCGTGTCTTGCTGGCTGGTTTATAAGGTTCCAAATGTCTCTGAAATAACTCGTTACAAACCAGGTCAGAGTAGGACACTTGGTGCCCTCCTGAAGTTCACTGGCCAGGGATGGGAATGCTGGACTGGTCTTGTCAGTTCAAATTCCTTTCAGAGACAAACCCTTGAGCCCCTTAATTCTTCCTCCAGTGAAGCAGGGCCTGGCAGTGCTATCTGCTTGTTTACACTGCTGGTGTTAACTGCTTCCTCTCAACTTGCCTCTGCATTCTATCTCCTCTACAGTTCAAGTTAAACGAAATGCCGAACAGACGGCCCTAGTCATAACATTTGGGCATTTACCTTCACTAGTGACTAATCCCTCCTGGAATCCTTTCTGGCTGGAAGTGGGAATAGGCTCAGCATCGTGCAACTTTGAGAGGCCAATCCTGATGACTGTTGGACAATTCACTGCAGTACAAGAGTCTGCCCTTGCATCTTAGCTACTAGGAATTCAACCTTGTCAGGTACTGAGCATGTTTCTTTTCAGTGACCCCACTGCCATATGAGATCAGACCTTTAAGAAGCCACTGAAGCCTCAGTGGTGACCTCTTGAATTATTGATGTTGCCACTTAATGAAGTATGGGGGGGACACACACACATCCTCCTTTGTTTATCGAAAGGTTTGGCATGAATACAGTAAAAGAAAAGCTTGAAAAAAGACAGCAAAAAATGTAGGTCCTTGGAACAGGATCACATACATTCCACACAGAGCCCTGTCCCTGGCCTGGTGTGGTGTCTGTTTGCAAGTGGTTCCCCTATGTTGTAACTGTTGCTCAGGGAGTCCCTGTAGATGGAGAAAGGCAGCAGAGGTCTTCAGCGTCAGTGCAGAGGAAAAGGCCTTCCATAGGGTTGACTGTGGCTTCTGAACAACCTGGTGGATTTTGAAGAAGACGGAACTACATCCCATCACAACATGTCCTGATCTGGAATTCACAGAGTATGTTTAGAAGAGTGATTAAAAGTCTTTTAACTAAAAAGTGAGTTCACTCATCTTTGACAAAAGGCACTGCTGGGGACTTCTGTCCCTAAAGAGGTCACCACAGGATAAAAAATGGAAAATGAACAGGTCTTCTGTGCAAGGCACACTTAACATGTTGCCATAGAAACCAGTTACTTAATTCAGGCATACACAATTCTTCCAGCCCCCAGTGAATTCCAGTAATAGGGTTATTATATCACACTTCATTGGTGTCATCTGTCACACAGACACTCACATAAATGAACCAGTCTTTGATTCAAAACTCCCTTGCACTAGCTAGACTGAACAGGGGAAGGGTCTCCTTTTGGGTCTGGTGGTTATAAGCAGGTCAGTGTTCTACTCCGCTTTGCATGCTAATGTCTTCCTTTCATGCATACATCATCTCTGATGGAGGAGAACATTTGTTTTCATTTCCCAGTATTCTAATTTATTAAAAACATGGTCTTAATCTCCCTGATCCTTGAGTACACGTGCTGTCAGGATGCAGGTTGAAACCTTTCTGTCCCTGTTTCCCCCATGTGATGTTTGAACTGTAAGTCACACTAATGTCTGATGCAACATTGTAGTAATTTCTCCTTTTGTTTGGGGCAAAGTTTTGATTTACATTAGCTGATGTGAAGGCTCATTTTAGGCAAGTACACAGTATAATGTTTTTAAATTAGAAAAACAGATGGATGGAGAAGTAGGTAAAAAAGGTCTCAGTTGATGCAAAAGACTCCATGCAAGTATTGCCTGTAGATGCACTTACAGAAGATGAACAGACCTCAAAAATACGGGGTTGGTTTTAGTTCTTGATGTTACGTTGGAGGTTGGTGTACTGAAGCTGATGAGCTATTCTCCCCTACGAACAGGATAAAGATTAGAAGCACTTGTTTCCCATTTAATATACAATTTCTTATAGTGATAGAAGTCAACAGGCAAAACAAAGGGTACTTAACAGACTCATAAGGACTTAAGACATGCTAGTGGAGGATTGTCACTGAGGAGTGTTTATAAGCATAGGAAGTTAGGTGCTGATTTTGTGGTGCTTCATATGAAGCAAATGTTGTGTAGGCAATTGGCAGTGAACAAAGTGCTCTGCCACCTAGATCAGAAATCATCAATAGAGCAAGTTTATTACCAGAATAATTAAGATGGGAGATCGAGGATCTCAGATAGATTCTATATGCAGAAGTACTCTGGATCTGAACAGGAGTACGGGATTTAGTAAATGCTGGAGTAAAAGAAAACTGCAAAAGAGGCATTAGGAAGTCTTCTCCTTGCATTTCTACAGGACTTGTTCCCCAATGCACGACACCTTCTATCTCAGCTGCACCTTATCTGAGATGGAATGGAGATCTGTGACCCTGTCAGAGGTGAAAGATAAGGGATAATCTACAAGAGACAAAGGATACACTTTAACTTAGTGATGCATTATGTTCGGTTGTGACATTGTCACATCACTCACCCAAATGTCTTTTGCTTCCATTCTAATCTCCTAGAAGTTTCTCCTCTGCCAACTTTCCCGTCATGCTCCCAGGAGAAGACTCTTTCAGTGATCTTAGAGGATCACCAGCGTGCGCTGACTCAGGTAGATGCATCTCAGTTTATAGATGATTGTAGGTTCCTGCAGCTCTACCACCTTCTCCTTTCACACCTACATTCTCAGTTCTGGAAGCCAGTTGACCTGAAATCTTGTTTCTTGATGTGTCCCCCATGGGTTTCAAACCTAAGTGTTTTCAGTAAGCCATCTCTTTTTTAGCTTCCTCTTGCGCCCTGTTAGAGAGGAATTTATGTCTCCTCTACAAGTGAGTAGGACAATGCCCAAGAAAAACCTAGTGTCATGCAGTAGAGATTACTCCAGTCCCCTCAGTAGAGAAGACTGGCATTTATCTCAGAGCATGAATTAGCATTTAAGTTGGAACAGTTTTGATCGTTTCAGAAATGTTGTCAGCTGGTGATGTGAGCTCTGCAGCAATCCAATGCTAACCCAGAATCAGTAATTGGATAGGTCAGAGTGGAGGTGAAGAAGAAGCAGAGAACACTGCAGAAAGGAGTTGCGCGGATTTGATCAGCTTCCTTCCAAGTCAATTGTGAGTCAGTGCTTGAGTGGATGCCCTGGTGACATTGGTGACATCTTTAAAATAAGATGTAAAATCGCAGTTCTGAGGTGCGTGGGTAAAGCTCCTGTGAGACTTGCAGTAAGAGTAACAGTGTCACTCGGGCACATCTGATCAGGTATCGCTTTAAATAACTGCAATCTGCCTTCCTTTATTTTCATTCACAGAAGAATCTGCTGTGTCATATTGCTGACCTGAAAAGCCTGATGCTTTTGCACCCTTGCCATAGTGGCATTTCATGTATTGATTAAGAAGAGGTCTCTGTACAGTGTGTCCAGAACTTCAGAATTCCTTTGAGTTAATGTGCTGTGAAACAGTATTCGTCTTGTTCTGTTAAGCTGCTGTACAGATTCCTTGTGCTGCTTTCAAGCTTCAGCTTTCCATCGCATGGAGGAAGTGACCTCTGTATGTATTCAATTCATTCAGCAGTTCATGAAAGTATTTGGGATCTGCAAGGATATGACCTGTAAACACATGACTGTTCTTACCATTAAGACTGTTTTCTAACATCTACTACCGCAGCATAGATTGATTAAGCATACACATATTCATTTCAGTGTAGCTGCTGCCCAAGTTGACAGAATCATTTTGACACTTGTGTTCATGAAGGCTTGTGATGGATGAATGTTTTATTACTTGATTTTCTGCCATCCACTTCTCAGATTTGTTGTAGCAGCAACACATGGTCTTAATGATATTCCCCAAGGGTTAAGTAAGCACAAAAGCCAACATAGTGCAGGGCAACAGGGGATACCGTACTAGAGAAGGAAGAGTTGTCTTGCACTTCAGGCCAAGGTGTTTGCCTCAGACCCTGAATTCTGTTCCTTACTCGACCAGAACTGTCCTGTTCCACCACACAGCAAGTCACTTTTCTGTGCTGCTCTTTCCCCATTTCTATGAAATGGCAACAGGACCCTGATACGTATGCTGAACATCATTGAATGGAACTTGCAAAGTGCTTCCAGATTTTTGATTGGAAGGTACACAGGAGTGGAAAATTGTATTAGTTTCCTAGATTCTGTATTGACGTGGCAAATTGTAGTCTCTCTACAGAAGACATTTGGATGTACTTGACTTAAATGTATCATGATAACTGACCAGCAGAGTTACTACTCGAGGAACAAGACAGTTCAGTAGTGGGATGATCTGCTCCAGATTTTTAATACACAGAGATGTTTCCCCTCCTGTTGCGCAAGGATGAACTCAGTCTCTCCTTACTGCTGTTTCCCTGTCTCAGGTATAGTACACTAGTTTCTTTCTTCTCCAGTGCATTTTGAAGTGCACTGCTGAAACCACAGTGTTTTTTGAAGCCTGTCTGAACCATTCACCTCACACTTGAGCTTAATTTGCAGCAAAGTATTACTGCCAAACCTGCATGATCACTTCCAGACAGGGAAACCAAGAGGACTGTGACTTTTCTAAGGAAGAGAGAAGGAATTGAAAGGACTCTAGTCTCTGTTGTGACTATAGGAATGACTTATAATCGCCCTTTGTGCCTTTATGTCTCCTCTACAAAATTAGAACAATGGTATTTACCATCTTTCCCATCTAAACGGTTTCAAGACTGATGAATGAAAAGGCTTATAACTAAACTAAGTATCTGATTACTAAGCAGTCATTAATGTTCTTGTCAGAGGAATTTATCAGAGCAATTGTACATTTATTTTACAGAAAGCCTTCTGCATATGTGTAATAGCATATTTTTTAGGTGTTCAAATAACATGTAGATGTGGCACTTCGGGATATGATTTAGTAGGAATGGTGGTGTAGGGGTGACAGTTGGACTTGATGATCTTAGAGGTCTTTTCCAACCTATGATTCTATGATTCTATGATTCTGTGATCAGAATATTCATAACAAGGGAAGGTCTTTTCCCACTGCTGAATAATGAAACCTGACTGCTCACTGCTGCTTACTCTAGACGGTCTCGTTTCTGGAGCCTAAGGCTTGATACCAGGAGAGCTGTCACCCACAGCAAGAAAAGTTACATTAAACTTAGGGGAAGGTTGATTCTAAAAGTCATCCAATCATCTAGGACTTTTTATATGGAGAAGAAAAAGCAAGAGCATGCAGTTCATGTCAAGTAGGAAAAGAGTTTGGACAAATCATGTGTATTTCCCTACATTTATTTTGTTGGAATTCTGGTTCAGTTACTGGCATCTGCAATGTAAAATTAGGCAATGTTAATCCTATCCTGTGCAACTCTCATAAAAGAAATTTGTTAAAGCATTTTTCATTGATATAGAATTTCTTTTCTTCCCCTTTATTTTCTTAACACAAAGCCTTTGGGGATGGGCTACCTTTCTTAATTTAAATGCACAGTGTCTGAGCCCATGCTCTCTGATTTTCAGCCAGTCTTCAACTGTTTGATATTAAACTTAGTCCAAACCTCAGTTATTGCTTACCTCTCCTCTCGTGCAGGGCACTGCATCTGAATACCTGGAAGTGCACATGGAGCCCTCTTCGATGAGATCATCCTGGAGCCCAAAAGTCGCTGTACAGTTGACAGAGAAATACTTGTAGGGCCTCCAAGTCTGCCCATAGTCCTGGGATCTTTCCAACACCATCGCAGCTGGGCGAGGTGACTTGAACACAACAATGACATGGGTCAGGTAGAATTCTGTTTCAAAGTCCAGTCTGATTTCTTCCCTGTGTACCCCTTGGGCAGACTGCCACCAGGAGATAGGGTTTGCAAAGAAATCGTCTGTCATGTCAGCAGGGAGATGGGAGTTGTCAGGCTGGTTGGCATTGCATTTGGTGCAGCGAGGCTGCCCACAGCCGTGGGAGACCTGATGGAGGAGATTCTGGTCTGAGTAGAAGCAATACAGTTCTGTACTGTTCTGGCCACATGTAGTGAGAGTGACTGGTGTCCTCCCTGTCGCAAGGTTTCCCACCGGAGGGTTGCAAGAACGACCATTACAGCGGAAGGCTCGTAGCTTCATGGGGTCTGAAAGACATGCAAAAGAAACACAACTGAGCAGAATTTCTCAAATAGTTCTCAGACTGTGACACAGGTGACCATGCAAATGTTTGGAGTCCTCATCTAGGGACTGACATGCAAGAGGACTCCTTCTAAGGAGAGCTACTTCATCTTTTTACACAGAGGTTGGAGGAAGTTTCTCCATAAATCTAGTCCTTGTTTTTAGTGCCTAACTCAGAAACAGAGGTCTTTAGAAAACTCCTGCTTGTGGCACTTAATTTGATTTCTATTGAAAATGCAGTTGTGTTGGTCTATTGAATTTTATGTTTAACCACAGAAATCTTGTGTATTCTTACTTTCACACTAGTAAAGCTCTGTATCTGAGGACTGAATCCATTCAATGCATTTATTTTCATTGTTATCAGAAAGCAAAGTCAAACTATACTATAAACTGTAGATACATTAAAAAAAAGAGATGACTCCTTCCCAACAAATTGCAGACATTAATTACACACAGAAACACATAAAGAAAGCAAGTATTTCTCTAGTTGTGCATTACTGGCATAATTTTGAGGGGTGTTGAGTTTCTGTTGCTACTATTGATGGAGTTGTTAGCAGAGCTGAAAATCAAGTCTCTCTTTTGTTTCAATACCTTGACATGGAGGTAGGTGACTGTATTCTCTTTGCAAAGTTTGCAAATGCTGGCAAATTTTTGGTGTCTTCAATGTATATATCTACCTATTTCTAAATTCAGAAAAGGTAGGGATAACTACAAAGTCTTATTATTGTTTAGAAATCAGTAATGTCTTGTGAAACTGGAATTAAAGCTCATTCCAAAGTCTTATTACCACACTGGAGAAAATGGTTTTTCTAATGACATACAGTGTTCTCTTTGCAACTTAACAGTTTAGAAGGGGTGAAAGACTGACCTTGCAAGGTCATAAATCTAATCCAAGAGGTCACAAGTCAGATGACTCGATGCAAGTCCTACAGGAAACGACCCTTTGAATGAAACATAGGATGACCATAAACCCTGGGTAATCTAGGAGCAGTTCAAAGGTCAGCTATTGGTTCAACATTCTAGGTCAAATTTTAAAATCCCTACTTAGTTTATACTCAGCCTTTCCTCAGGCAAAACTAGTTTTAAAATCAAGTTATGTCAAAGAAAAGACTTTCTGATTCAGTCTTATAAAAATGCTTAAACCATAAATGTAGTTGGGTGAATCTGGTGCCCCTCTTTCCAAAAGGAATGTTTAAGAAAAAATCCGCCCGGCGTGCATGGTTTTACCTCCAAGTTGCTTCTGTCCCTAGTTCCTTAGTGAAATTTCTGCACAAGCCAGAAAAGAATAGTCAGAGATGGACATTGTTTTGGAAAACATCTCATGCACTTTGCTTCCCAGGATTAGGACACAAAATGAAGTTGCTGTACACTCACTTAATCCCGTTGACCAATAGCATGTGCCATTTTAGCTTACATACAGCACAAGGTAGTCTTAAACTTCAGATAGCAAGGAAACAGGTCATCGAAAAATGGTCTTGACTACTCTTAGAAACAGGTGGAAGGCACCTTCAAAGGAACTTGGACTTAATGTTTGTTTGTCTTACAGACATTTTAAGCAGCAGCCTCAGGGAAAGACGGAGTATCTGGAGACACGGTGAGTTTCCTCCTGGTGGAGGTTGTCTTCCACCAGTGGCTGGAATGGGCTGGCCAAGATTTTTTTTAGTGTCCCAGTGAAGTCCTAGAAGACTGGCAGTGCTGAGAGGGCAGCAGTGCCTGAATTATATGTGCACCTAGTAGTGGTTAGATCAAAGCAATGAAAGCGACACCTCCTCAGTCTCACCACCACTCACTGTGCCAGCACAGAGATGAATTTTCATGGGAGAGGAGGAGTTGCAGAAGTCATCTGGAGAGGAAAGAAGAGAAGATGGGGGTGTTTGGCTCAGTCAGCTCTGTTTCTTACTCCCCAACTTCAACTGAGCAGATGATTCTTAGCGCTACTGGAGATCCACCACCAAGCCCTCACACCATCCTGACTGCTGCATGACAATTTCAATGTATTTTCTTTCTGATTCTGAACTTCTTTTTCCATCTGAGCCATCCAGTTACAGGGGAACACCAGGAGCTTCAGAGATTTTATCTGGGACGTTCCTTGCAATTTTTGTACATCTTTTTGTCCTGAGAAAGGACTCATGTTTCCACAAAAGTTGTTTAGATCTTCCTCCTTTTTGCAGAGCATCTGAAATTCCAAATTTTTGTCTTCTCTGGAGGGTTAATGTTACTGAGTCATGCAGAGTTCTTGAAATAAAGATAAATCTATGCTTGCAGGTCAGCAAAAATATAATGAGCTACAACTGTGTGCTTCAAGAATGTTTTTGCAAGTGGCATTTACCTTCATGTTCATGTCCAAGCTGTTTGGGAAAAATTACTGGAAATAAGGAAGCACAGCAATTTCTCTGTTTAAAGATTGGATATTAACTGAATTTGCTCAGTGCTACAGAAAGGTTTCATCTTTGCCACCAGAGAATTTCAGTGGGACTGGTCTTACAATTGAGCTTTGAACAAGCATAGCTCTGGCTAAGAGTCACGTTGCTTAGTTTTGATTAAGAATGGGTCCATGTTACAAATGCTATTGGGTTATGGATAAATATACCATGTAATTAAAAGAAAGTCCATCTCTATTGATGGATCACAACACTGAAGCTTTCATAGAGGAAATGGCATACTGGAGTTCTAAATTTAAGGAGTTATACAGGGGAAGCTTTGCAGACAAGAGTGAGAGAGAGTAAAAAAGGAACCATTATCTACAGAGAATGGCTGCTTTTTATATTTCCCATAAATGGGCTATTTGTGTTGTATTGAGTTTTTCCACTGTTTTGATCTGAACCTGGAAAAGGAAGAAAAACCTGCTGGTTCTCCTGAACAACAGTCACAAGAAGGTTTATCTGCTCTGCCTGCTAATGCAGCAACATCAATAAACAGTTCCCTTCTAAACTGCTGTGTCATTAGAAAAATGGGAGAAGAACAAAGTGGAAAGTAGCAGAAGGGAGTTTGACAGAAGGAGTGACATTGGAAAACAAAATCTTCAGTCGATTAAAAGCTTTGCATTTAAAGAAATCAATTGACAGAACATTGCTTGGCCACAAGGATAGCGCAGCCTGTCCATCGCTCACTGATTCTGTGGAAACAAGAAGAAATGTTGAATCTGGACAGTGAGGGGGGACTGCTGCAGAAGAGAAACAGCAGCCAGGCGAACAAACCACTTACCCCAACTGCCAGGAGGACTCACTGAATAATTCATCAAGAACTAAACATTTTGATTGCGCATGGGCACTGCATGTTATTGAAGTTGATTAGCTTTTAGTCCATGGAGGATGTCTTGGCTCCGTTAATGGTATGATTAATTTATTTGTTTGTTTTCTGGTCCCTCAGAGCTGTGCCACAAAACGGCAGGTCAATGGCACATGCCTGGCTCGTGTTATAACGATGGTGTTACCTGGTGATTAGGGAATCATACAGTTCAAGGGAGGTCATACTACTGATATTCCTGGGACATCATTTCAAACAGAGATCTCTTACTTGTAATGCAACAGAACATTGTAGGTATGAACTGAAAACAGGTTCAACTTTTTTAGTGTTTTTTTTCACCCTCCATTGGATACCTGACAGAAGCAAGGTCATATGGCTACTCAGTCAAAGCCTGCTGATGTGACTGGAAAGATGCCTAATTATTTTCTGAGCAATTTGGATTGGAATTTTTATTTCTTTTCCATATGCAACTTTCTGATGTTTTGTGTTCAAGTCTCCTACAGTGAGACAGGAGAGTGAATTTCACAGTTCTGAGCAACACATGAACACTAAAACCTTTGGGCATCTTCTGCTGTGTTTTTACTGGAGCTGTTTCAGCACATATGTCCAACCTGGATTTCACTTGTTCTATATCTCTTTGACTTTTTTTCTTAATAACCAGAAACTTTTAAGTGTTCCTCTGAAGCTAACCACCCTGGGGACAGGAGTCGCTCAAGTTTATATTAATCAGACCTAGAACTTTTCCCCCTTCGTGCTGGTTACAGCCGAGGTTCTACACAACCCTTCGGTTCGTCTGGGCCGACACGCAGCGAGCTGGCCAAGGCCTCGTCCGTTTGCGAGTAGCCCGATGTGGTTCTGCGCTGGAACAGCCCGCACAGCTGAGCCCCGCGGGGAGGTGCTGGCCGTGCGGGGGCCCAAGCTGCCTCGGCGGCCGGAGGCGCGGGGGCAGGCGGTGAGCTCCCGCGTCTGGGAGGTATCCCGCGACGGCCCGCCGCAGCCC
>Ga0065711_1030342_pt1 | contig 32792 bp, 14 predicted proteins | sample Hoacrofraction12_FD_59098 | JGI IMG/M metagenome (GOLD analysis project Ga0065711, IMG submission 59098) | Hoatzin crop microbial communities from Cojedes, Venezuela - Epithelial fraction 12 v2 (version 2) | ecosystem: Host-associated > Birds > Digestive system > Esophagus > Crop | place...
GTGACGGCACATGGTATGGAATACCCGGCTCTGTTTGGCCAGGTGGGGTCAGCCCCCACCCCCCGGCTGTGCCCCTTCCTGGAGTCCGGTGAAAATTAACCCTGTCCTGGCCAAACCCAGGACAGCAGGCTATCCGGAAAGCCAGCATTTATTTTCCTTATGAGACTAGAGCAAGAGATAAAAGGGAAAGATTTAGGTCACATAACAGGGAAAATAAAGTGGCTGGTGACTTGATGTAGCTCACTTGTGCGTCTCCTTTTCTGTGCTGCCCTTGTCCTTGGGTTCCGTGTGTTCCTTGTGTTTGTCTAAGAGGTGAACTGTAAAGTACAATCATTTTCTTGTTCTTCAGTCCTGTGGCAGATAGCTGCAATTCTCTGGTGATAACATATTTTCTGTTCTCCTTAGTGATCTTTTTACAAAGGCCTCTATAAAAGTGATTATTCGGTTTCAGTCACAGTGTTAGGTTTCTTGTGGGGGGAAGGGGAATGAAATGACAGAAATCTGACTGTAATTATAAATCATTAGGTTTGCAATATGTGACAATTTCAAGAGTGGAGGTGGGGTGTCTATCTGGACGTGCCAAAGTCCTACTGGTGATGCAAGAGCAGCCATGGTCACTTGAAAAGTGCCAGATAGTCCTCACAAGAGGTAAATCACCTTCCCGCTTCACACCGAGCAGAGGCTGTCTCAGGTCCTAGATCTGCCTTACTTCTTTTCTGAGTCTTTTTCAGAAGACTTGAAGCTATGATTCTTCTGAACAAGCAAAAACCCATGTTATCCTCAAACTGTGGAAGTCTTTGCTCAGCATGTGAGTTTCTGGACCTTCTGGTTCAGTGTGTGGCATCAGAGATTGCTCGAGGCAGTGGGTTCACACACATCCTCTGGAAGTTTCTCTGTTGCAGCTGTGCATCATAACTCGGTATTGCCCAGTAAGTTTTATGAATGAATATGAATTAATTGTGATCAGGAGAAGTGCTAGTGTTAATCAAATACTAACCAAAGATAGTGTAACCACTGGGAAGCACCTTTCCATCTCATGCATTCAACTTGAGTTATTCTATTAAACTAATAAGTTCGGAAACAGAAGGAAAGTAACCTTTCCAATAACGTAACAGGCTTGAGATGGGAGGAAAACTAATCTGCAGCTTAACAGACTGAGAAATACTTACTGTAGTGCAAAATAAGGTTTGCAATATGATGAATTACTTGTGTTGTGTGGAACAGGACATGAGATGAAAGTTTAAACACGGTTTTCCTGAGAGAGCAGAGTTTGACTTGAGTTTATTTGATACTGTCATGCAGCGTCCCTCCTTTGCGAAGAACATCAGTGGACTCAGCAGTTGTGTAACTGCCAGTTGGGGTGAATTGGAAGGCATGTAGATATGTGGCTGGATGGATTGTACATTTTCTTACACTGTAGTTTGTAGAAAGTCCATATATACATAACAATAAATAGTTGAGGGATTTACGTAATGCATACTCTTGTTTGTGTGCATAGTCACCTCAGATTTGTATGTGAGGAGGAATTTGCTGATTTTTGTTTAGGGACCTGGTTAGATTTCCCACCAGCTTCACTACAACACACCAAGAGCAAAAATCTTAGCTGCACTGATGTCAATGATGGCATTCCCACCAACTTAACAGGACAAGGACTGCTGCCTAGATCTTCAGGTGAGAGGACAAGACAGGTTTCTATATTAGTATATTTTCTCCTCAAATGTTGAAAATAAAGATCAGAGCTGCATGTTGGTAAAAATACGAACTGGTACTGGAAATACTAATTTATTTTTGCACATGAAATAATTATTTTTGATTCATAAAAGCTCAGAATTTTTAGCATACAACACCAGTCTCCACAGCATAAGAGCTGTTGTATTGGTGGAAGAACACAAGTAGTCTCTCTGAAATTAGGGCACCTCTTGGTAAATCTTTCTGAGTATGATCTGTATCAATGGAGCAGCAAGTTTTCTTACATGCTCCGAGTCCTCCCCAAACGCTTCTTCACAATCATCTTAATTACATTCCCGTATTTCAAAGTTATGCGTTTTAATTCTGGCCTGAATTAGCATGGCATCTAATCCACTCATGGGTAAAATAGAAATGGAGATATTGCATGTGCTAAAAGCTTTTGTAGGTTCAAATCAGCTGGGTGGAATCACAAAAGAAAAATCCAGTGTGGGCTGTTAAATATAACTGGAATGCCCCAGCTCAGAAAAACTGCAGGTTCCTGACAGCCAGGTAACTACTCTGAGGAGGCATCGCTGCGTTCCTACCCTGTACTTACACTCTTTCCCAGTTAGGGAGGATTCAGATTAAATGGACATTTTGCCCCATCCGTATGGATTTTCTTCTATTCTTAGGTTTTTATCTAATATACTATTCAGATCTCTGCTTAAAAGGCACTTCTTCCAGAGTTTTTTTTACTTCCGTCTTTTCACATTCTTCTCATCTTACACAGCCTTCGCAAGGATAGTGTCATCTTTTATGACTCTAAAGCCTGATGTAAAACTATGATGTAAAATTGTTTTTAATTCTTAAAAATAGTTCAAGGTATCTGACAAACTGGGGAATAGCTGCTGAAATGGAAATAACCTGTGGAGATTTGTTTATAAATTTAGGCTTCTCTGTTCTCTTGGGTGATTTGAGTGATTCCAGCTTACACAGAGTTTGAGGAGTTCGATCACCAGGTAATGATGTGGTTAACAGAAGATTGGATTTCCTGCAAGAAGCAATTACCTTGATTGATAAGAAAATTTGAGAAAATTCGTGCAAGACTTAATGAGATTGACAAGGTCATGGTTGAGCCAGGCATCCACCTTGAATAGATAAGGTTATGTGTTTAGAAGAAGTAATCCAAAGACAATAAGCTCCTCAAAAAAATGGATCATTTTTATCTACGCTGAGATGATGAATGAAAACGTTAGACTTGTGCCTGTGATAGAGAGTCTGGGGTGTGAAGATCAGGAGAGATTCTTCACAAAGTCATTCATAGCACTAGTATTGCTGCTGTCCCTTTATTTATACCATTAAAAAGAATATAAAAATGACTTTCAGAATCTTTGTGGCCTCAAAAATCATTCCAGACCTTTATCTTACCACTCTGTGAGGTGTTTTGTCTGTCAAGAATACTGGAGGTCATGCGAGAAGGGATATCATTCCTGACTGTGTGCTCTTCTCCTGCTATCCACAGTGGGGTCCCTTAGGGCTGTCAGTGAAGCCAAAAAAGCTTTTTAAATTCATGAATCCTAGACTTTTTTTAGCCTGGGTTAAAAAAAGAGAAGTATTGCTAAGGTAAATAAATAAGACATTAAAAGGACATAGAAATAAATGAAAAAAGGAGATGATTTATTGTTTCAAATATGCTAGGAGTCATTTATGGAAAAAATATGTTTACATATATGTAATTTCTATCTTGAAGTGGTGCAGTGGATTTTGTTTTGTTTTCTGTTGCAAGTGATAAGAAATGGAGATGGCCAGTAGAAACGGTAACTAATACTTTTTAGCGTGCTTGAAATATGAGTGTGTGACGCCACATGAAATGTAAAACCTGTGCTTTAGTCCTTATCCCAGATCTAACTATATGGTGGTCTTCTGCCTATTTTTTCTTGATGTGTCATAACTATTGGAACCAACTAATTTAGAAATTTCTACCTGTATCTCATTCTAGCTCGTGGCTTATTTTCACTACTTTCTAATATTTACTTGTGCATAGTGATTCCAACATAGAGTAGCCTTTTAAATGCACGTAGCTTCACCCATGCAGTTAGTCTGGCATAGAAACCTCTTAAAAGGCAGAAAAAAATTGTTCTGTTTTCATTACTTATGCAAGATCCTTACAAGCAGCATACCAAAAAAGGCACTTCAAACTTGCTTTGGAAGAGTTGTATCATTCTATTTCAGAAAAGTGTGTTCATGAGATCTTATATTTGCCTATGTATTTTTTAAAGAGTTTGTTTGTAGTGGGGGTAAATATGTGAATGGGAAAGTAATTGAAATAGAGTAGGAGATAGTTGGGTATATTCAAGTATGTAGTCTTTGCTGGAGTGTAAGCACTTCTCTGTATTCTTAATTTCATTTTCATTTAATAGATCACCCCAGAATGAATACAAGCAAGGTAAACATGCATTCATTTTTCTGTGGAGTTTGTAAATGCATGCACAGAAACCTGCAGCTCCCGATCCACAGCAGGTAGACTAATCCTACTTTCACTGAACCAATGCCAAGTATCTAGCCCTTAATTCTCTATTCATTTCACTGTTTTTACAATTACACAGAGTTAAAAAGTATTCTCTGCTCACCACAGCAGGATTTCTGAATCATTCCTACGGAACCCCAGTATGCTTTTACAGAACACTTTTCATTTCATCTCTAATAAATTCTGCAGAAGTTTCCTAAAAAGCCTAAAGTATACCTTTGATGAGGCAGAGGTTGTATTTTCAGGTTTCAGTAAATAACATAATGAAAGTACTCATACTTTGTAGAATTTGTTTATATTGTTACCAGTAACCCTGCATGAAAACACACTTGAAATGTTAATAGATCATCCTATCCTTAGTTTGGAAAGCTCCCACTGCACTCTTAATGTTATCAGGGAGATTAAATTATAAGTAGTTCTACAGTCAATGGGCAGGATTCTAACCTAATTTGGCTTTAATACCAGGACATAAGACATAATGCAGACAGAAAACTTAAAATGCTGTGGAATTGCTTCTTGTGATGTAAATAACCCTTTTTCAACATTTGCCTGTTGGTTTTGTGTTTCTAATGGAAATGTTTTTTCACCAATGAGAGTGAAGGAGTGTCCTGAGTGACATTTCTGAAAGGAGATTCACGTGAAAGGAGTGTGCTGGATAGATGCAAAGGCACCATGCTCACAGGGCAGTTGGCTAGGCTTCCTGATGCGTGCTGAAACTTCTTGCTCGCCTCAATGGCCATACGATTTCGCCTTTTGTTCAGGCTATGACTGTTGACATCATTTTTCTTCCTTGTCAGTTTGTGGAAATTGTACTCCCTTCTCTTACCCACATTGCTGTTCTAGTCATCTTGGTTACAAAATCCAGCAAATCTCTGTTTCTTCTATATGAAAACTCACCAATTACAAATTGTTACAGACACAGAAACCCTTAGTGCTGTAGCTCTGTTTCCGCAGTGCCAAGCATGGAACTTAACTATGGACATATTACAGGATCCTAAAGGATGCGATGCGATTTCCAACATATTCTCAGTGCAGCTTAGAAGACTGGGATTCTCTTACAGGTTTTTTCCTGAATTACCAAGATGGTGTTGATTTTTTGCCTTTTGCCTCTTGCCTCTTGTTGGACGTCTGCAATAAGGGTGGAGTGCTTAACTATCCCGTACATCATGGTGTCTCCTAATCCCATGCAAATCTACTCACAAGTTTAGTTCTGAACCTGAAATCTTACTGAGACACTGTGTATCAACTTTTTCATCCCTTAGGATTTCATTTTCCAATGTTAGCCAGCTTAAAACAAAATATTTTTAGAGTTCTCAGCTGAAATGGAGGGTATTGAAGTCTTCTGAGAAGCATTCCTATGCTTTTCTGTTGTGGCTTTGGTTTCTGGTTATTTATTCTGTTGTTAGACTTTGCTGCTGAAGATGCCTGGAGCTTTAGATAAGCAACTTCATCAAACTGGGTCATGCAAAACCACCCAGCACTTTCTTGCTCAAATTGAGAGGTATATTGCAGAGGTCATTCATTTTTATGCAGTAGAGCGTTGTGATTCCTGATGCATTTGTTAGGGAGAGCATCTGGGGGAAAAAATTCAGACAAGAGCAAGTCAATTTGTCTTCCTTTATTGATGGCAAAACCGTGAATCTCCTTCAGCTGGAAATCTGCCTTGGATTGATGCCATGTTGAACCTAGCTCTCTGAGAAAAGCTTCATTCCTTTCTTAGGGTTGAAAGACAGTAATTCTGTGTTGTTCATCTTATTGTATGGCCTTTTCTCTGCAGAAGAGGAGAATGGGTTAAGTTGATGATAGATGTGAAGTCATCAGATCTCCAGAACTTTGTCACCTAGTCATTCAGCTTCATGTGATGCAAATTTAGAGATGACATAAATCAAGAGATAGGTTGCATGCCAGTGAGTGGCTGCATTGATAGAAGAGAGAGAAAGAGTGGCAGCCTGTCACAGAAGTAATTAATAAGACAACCAGAGCAATAAGAAGTAGCCTGTCTTTCTGATCTGTCGGAGTATGGTGAGGCACATGCTTAACTTTTCACATATGGAGAGCTGCTTGGAAGCCATTCCTTCACTGGAAGCTGATGAAAATATTCACATACTGAAAATTTATATACTTTTAGTTAAGTTACAGCAAAATATTTCCTCCTCCCTTTATATGTGTCTTTCCAAACCTACAGATCTTTATCCCTGCTGTCTGGCAATTCACACATACATAGAAAAGGTCAGTTGTGTTTCTTGGTTTGTGAAGAAGAGGAGAGCTTGTAATGCTGTAAGTAAGACACCAGTACAGAAGTACGTTCCTCCTTCCGAAACAGAAGTGACTTTAATTAGCAGAAGTCCTCCCTCTTCTGGAGGGAAGAGAGATATATCTCCCAGGTTTTGCAGGGGAAAAAAAGGACTCCAGAGATCTGTAAATTATCTTATCCAGCATGTTGTAGAACAAAGTATTTTGACAAAGTAGGAGGAGGAAATTGCTTTGGATTGGGAATTGCTCATTCTGACAGATCAGACCGGCATAGGAGAGCAAGACATTTTCCTCATGTTCATGTATGTTAAAGAGTTCTCCAGCAACAACTCTCCCCTCTCTTCTCTTCTATGAAGTGGCTGATGCCAGAAGTTTAAGATGAGTGAAATCTTCTACGACATCATTTTCAAGTTTGGTAGAATTCTTATTTTCTTGATCTTCCTCCTCCTCCATCAAAGTTTCCACCAGCTGTCAGCTGCCACATTATATTTGGCCTCCAACTAGTTTAGCTGGTTTAGGTTTAGTTGGTTGGGGTTTGGGAGAGTGGAAGACAAGGGTTAATCAACTTGTGTTTCTACTGCTTGTTTAACCTTTAAAATCAGAACGTTATAGGCTGCAAGGGATTTGAAATGAAAATTCCATTCAGATTACAGTGACAGCTTTAACTTGACTTTGCTTTGCAAGGATTTAAAATCAAAAGAGTTTTCACTTTTTCAGAAATCATTCAATGCCCTTTTTTAGTTTAAACCCCAGGGATAATTCTTCATTGTTCTCAATAGGAACTCTTTTGGCACTGTCAGCCTTGCTAAATTAGCATTCACCCAGGCTTTCTAGTTAATGTTTTCCTTACTATCAAGAACAGTTGCAATCCAGGTTAACCTTTCAGAGGGTTTGTCACAATGCACCATCAGAGCAACTAAACAGGCATCAGACTAATCTCCTCAGTCCGGTATGATGGGTTGTCAGTTGGCTGGGAATACCTATTGACTGACGGTATGATAATTTCTAGCCAAAACCCTTGATACCATATTTTAAATATCATACTTGCAAAAGTTTCTGGGCCAGTTACTATCCTCCCTTTTTTCTACTGAGTATTTCTAAGAGGTATTTTTGTAAAGTAACCATTTAGCTGAAATCAAAATTGAGTTTAATCTAGACATTTGTAGGAACACAGAAATTGTTGTAATGCATCAGAGCAATGGTTCAGGAGCCAAGACCAGATGCTTCAGAAAATGGTTTAAAACCTCTCTAATGGATAATTCAGCAATAAGATGCTGCAGGGGTGCGGCTGGTTCTGGCCAACCTCAAGCAGGTAGCAACTGCCTTATGTCCTGAAGTAGCAGGACTGAAGTCCCTTAAACACTATAACAACACACCTACCGTGACTGCTCATAGAAACTTACTGGGTCATTTAAATGTCACATTTCTCATTTCAATGAGCATGGGGATTTCTGTTGCTTTCTCCGAAGCTTCATTTTCCCAGCATTGTACTTTCTCAATTATTTACTCTGTACACCTCTTCGCAGCCTATGTTTTTCTCTCTGTCTCCATGTGGTGAGTTTATGCTCATTTGAATAAGAAGCAATCTTGTGTCTTGCAGCTTCCTGCAGATGCTTTTGAGCACTTGACAAGTCTCGCTGGTGCCACAACAGAAAGGCACTCTCATCCATCCCTGGCGCTGTAGATCCTGTCAGCAAGAGCAGCATCTGCTGCCAGGATGCTACAGAACATAAATCTGTGGGTAATGACAGCTCTTCCACGGCCTCTCCAATCTGTGGCTATCCAAAACCCAGCCTTGGACAACAGCCATTCTCTCATTTAATATTTCGATGGCTGGCTGGATGGGTTGATTCCTGTCTACCTGGAAGTAATAGTAGTTCTAAATTGCCTGGAAAACCTCCGTCTCTCCCAGTCTGGACACGAAATTTCAAATATCATCCTTAAAAGAGAATTTGGATTGTATTTTTGAAGTGTCCTTACAGTGAAGTATGCAGTTCCTGACTGGTTTTTATTCTGGTATCTAAATTAATATACATTGAGGATGCCTCGGCAAATTTGTGTAGAATCCTGCCTGTGTTTCAAATGCACAAGTTAATGGGAATTTTGCATGCAAAAAGGACCATGAGATGAGAACTGTGAACAAATCTGCCTTCCAGTGATTTTTTTCCCTGAGTATTCTGCAGCTAGCTTTATTCTCAGATACAAAGTTACTTAATGTAAATGAATGAGAATATGCACTAGTTTGATCTCTTCCTTTTCTTATCTCCTCCTCTACTTCTGGTGCTTGTAAGCTCTATGTAATGGCAAAGCAGTAGCTATGCAGCAGTAGTTCACCTTTTTTCTCTCAGGAGGAAACCCTTGGCTTTCTGTTTCACATCTGTGAGGTTCCAGATGAGAGCTGACATGCATATAAGAGAGAGGGATAGGGCCTTGATTCTCCTCCTTATTACATTGGTGCTATGCTTGTTTGATACTGCTGAAAATCGACAGACGTATACTGATGTAAGAACTGAACATATCTGCATATGGGTATGGGATGGGCTGACATCTTTTCATCACTCAAAACCTCGGTGAGGCTCTAAGCTCAGGGATCTTTCTGGTATCAACACCAGACACCTTGTCACGCTGCCATGGGACTAGATCCTGAAACCAAAGATCCGCTCCCCGCTCCGATATGGACTCAGCATGAGCATTGTTAAATTAATTTTGCACTGGAATAGATTAAATACAAATATTGACTCTTTTTTTAAACAATTATATTAATCCATTAGGATAACTGCCTAAATATAAGCTGAGCTCTGTTGCATTAAATTATGTTCTATGCTGGCAATATTAAAATTAAAAGAATGACCCTCTTAAATTTGGTCTGAATAGAAATCCCCTGATGTTTTTAATAATTTCTTTATTACAGTTCTTATCCTGCCATGAGCTGCTTTTGTTTCTCAGTAATTACTCATGATTAAAATAACATGGTATGCAAATGCTGTAGTGGAGCCATAGATTGAGTTGATTTAAGGCAACATTTATAGCTACGCTGCCTCTCCTCCCCCACACCCACCTTGTTCATTTTGTGCTCTTTCCAGGGTCAAGCGTGTCTCAGTACAGAAACTGTTTACAGATTAGAGGGGTTTTTTTCATAGTAAGTGTTACTATCCTAATTTTTCTTTGAAGATGAATAGCATAACGTAATTCAGAAAAAGGTCCATCTTTTGAGTGCAGTCTGCTGCAACTGATGGCAGGCTTTCCTGCACTGTCAGTAACTCACTTTTGTGTACTGTACTTGACCCTAAAGTGATGTTTTTATCCTTCCACCATAAACAAACAGTGGCAAGTATTTTTATTGGCACTGTTTACTTGAGCAGAGGGAAAAAAAAATGGCCAACTTTCTTAATCTTCACTTTCAAAAACTTCCTTTCTTTTATTTAAGAAAAGTTGGCATTCATCTATTTCTATTCCAAAGCAAGCTTCTTTAATGCTGGTTCTGAGAACAGCCAAAGCAGATGCAAATCCAGCCGTCAGCTTGCAATGCTGCACCTGAAGATTTCTATAAAGAGACAATTTTTAGCATGATCAGAACCTCATTACAAACATTATAAAGCTTAATACGTTTTGTGTATTTAGTGGACTGTAAATTAGAGGATTGAGAAACTTTTCTATTCAAAGATACATTATGATTTCAGTTTAGAATGGAAAGAGAATATATGTTCATTATGTTGGATAAATTGGAGATCTAACTAGCCTGCCAGGAAAGCCACCTTTGCTGGCACTTGACCTGTCAGTGAAATTCAGTCCTGTACATGCTTTTCTCTCCCATTGTGCTTGCAGAAATGCTCAGAGCAGTCATCAAGCACTGGGTCAGTCAGGTTCTATTGATTTATAAAAAAAAAAACCAAGCTATTTTGCAGCTTGCTCTGGTTTTTTGGTCATTTCTTAAGTTGATTCTTTGAAATTTTTAGACAGCTGATGCAAGAAATCTGGGGCTGCCATCTTAGCCCCAACTTGGTTGACTAACATATTCTTCTAGAAAGAAAAAGAAGCATACTGAAATTGCAAAAGAAAAGAAAATTAATGAAAAATTTCAACCCTAGCACTGTCCAAACTGCAGTTATAGCAAAAGCTGTATGTCGACAAGCCCTCTGAGTGAAGGTTGAGGGGGAGAGCAGCCCTGCAATGTTCTGGCACATCTGTCTGGGGCTACGCAGATGCCTGGCCTCCTGGACAAACACTTAATTGAAACGAACAAAGTTGGTAGCCTGTTGCAAAGGGACACAATACCTCAAAGTCAGCTACTTCTCTGAAGGCTGCCGTAGCTCCTAGTTCTGGTTTGCTATACTGATGTCAAAGTCAACTCCCACCAAACTGGCTCGTATGAAAACACATTCATAAAGGCAAACTGTATCTTTACTCCTTAGAATAGTGGCTCTTCCCTGTGAAATTACCATATTTTACACAACAGATGACTCATATCAAGAGCATTCTTAAAGGCCACTAAGAAACAGATCTGTTCTTCAAAAAATTCTGCCTTTTCACTGAGTAGTAGTCAGGGAAGCTAACATTGGTGCAGATCATTGCTTGCTACTATCGTTTGCCCATCACAGATGGCAGGAGGTACATTTGGGACCATTAATAACAGAAACTGTCAGCAATTCTTTTAAAGATAGAACCATGGTGCCTCCTGCAAACAGAAAATAACATGATTTGTGTAGCAAAAACTATTGCTCAGTGATAAGGACATCATCATCTGTTGTCTCTGTTTGTTTTGTTTCTAAGGGAGCTCATCAGGAAACTGGCAGTGCTTTAAACTACTGCCAACTACCAGTCACCTTCTCAACTTCAAACACCATGCAAAGCCAGCATTTGTTCTTCCTGCGACTGATCAGTTCTGCTAAAATAGATATAAGCTACACCTCCGCATTGCCAGTGGGATCCACCATTCGATATTCTTTATTTTTACCCAAAGATGCTTGAGGATCTACTCGATCTAATTCAGCTGTGTTCTGCGGGATTTTAAAGCCCTTAGTTGATGCAGCAGTTGTCTTGTTGCGCCGTGTTGGCTCTGAGACATTGTATGCTCAGATTTTATCTATTTCATTTTAATACCATTCTAGACCTTCCCATTTCACTTGCAAGACTCCTAACTTGGGCTCAGTCCTTTCATGCCAAGTCTCTGATGTAATTCTGGACTCTTGGATTGCTCATGGATTTCTTAACTAGTTTCTGATTCTCCATCACATCGCTGAGCTAATGGGGGAACTGCTTTGCTGCATAGAGTCTTAATATTTCTCTGAACACAGGCACGTCAGCGACACAAACATCTAAGTGCTTTGAATATTGTCCCTTTTTGTTGACACAAAACATTGTCAAGTACATCTGTTTTCAGCTTGCTCTATAGCTTGAACTTCTCCTGAGGTCTGTAGAAATACTGAAAAGTAAAGCTTCCCATCTTCAGTGAGTCAGAAAATAGCATACTTTTCTCCCTGATCTGATGTTTGTCTTCTGTTTTCAGACATTCCACTGATGGGCAATAATTTATATATACCTTTCTGCACACACCTAGAAAACAGTATAAATGGTACTGGTAAGGAGGAGAACATCAATAATGATACCTTACTTCTTATTTTAGAGTTTAATCTACTGGGTTTGTTTCATATTGCTTCCTTTTAGCTCAGTTTATTTTTTCTAGCACGTTTACTTTTCCTGTTGACATTGTATTTTCTTGATTCATATTCCTTAATCCTTTATAATTTTCCTCTTATTTTATATTCATCTCCATTTTCTGTGTATTTGTTCTCTTTTCTTTCCTTCTCTTATTATTTTGGCTTAGTTAAATTCCCTGACTACTCTGTTTTCCATCCTTTGCAAGATACCAGCCACTCTCTGCGCTGTGATCAAAAAACGTAATTGCGTTTCCTCTGACATAAGGAGATAACCCCTGTGCGCGCATCTCTTTCTTGCTAAGTGATACAGACAACTCTCAAGTGATGACAAAAGCCTGCTAAGCAGTGATGAAATATAAACATTTTCTGGCACGCTGCTGAAAGCCTGCGTTGAAGAGAGGTAGTGCCATTTTGATTGATTTGCTGGTGGGATCCAAGGGAAGGGATGGAGCTGTCGAAGTGTTAAAGAGTCTTTACTAGCAGCACAGATGACAGACTTAAGACAAGCCCTAAGGAGTATGACTTTGAAATTTAATAACATCAGAAGAAAAATATTCCACACTTCACTAGCAAGTCTAATGCTACACAGTAAAAGCATCATGAAGCTCTTTTTCTAATTTTTTTTTTTTTAAGAAAAAGGATGGTTTAGGAAAGATGATTAAGAATGTGGTTTCCACACTGCTTCATTTTAGAAAATCATGCTGATGGCTGATGTATGCTTTCCGGCACGTTATAACTTTTGAAGTGTATTAATTTTCCCTGCTGGTGAAAGTGTCATTCAAGAAGACTGGGGGAGGAGGGAGGGGGCCTGACATCCTTATTATGCTGTCACATAAAGACTACTTCTTCATACTCTTCAAGGTCTGTGTCTCTGGAAGAGTGACAGACTAATAGGTTCTATACTTAAATTCTAAGTATCCTTGATAGTGCACCAAGCAATTTATCTTTAAAATAAAAAGTGAAAAAAGTTCTGCTGATACACAATTGCAGAAAGTCACTGGGAGACAGTTGTATAAAATTGAATTTCTCCTATCTTGCAAAAATATAAACACAGAGTATTGACACACTTGTCTCTGAGTGCCTGTATCTTCACAGTAAAGCACCAGATGTAATTACCAACTGAGTATGAATTTCATTCCCATCACAGGATCTTGAGTCGGGAATATCATATGCTCCCAAGCCTGCAAGCAACTGCAGAATTTCCAGTGGGAATAATGACTTTTGATGGTAAGATCCATTGTGGCGTGAAATAAGTTCATATTGTTGCATGTATCTGGGTGAAGCACAAACAAGATTTAATAACACAGAAATAAATCAAATACAGAACATGTATTTATTCTCCGTTGAGTTCCTAAGTTCAGAAATCTGGAGCTTAACAGTAGTGGGAAGAGAGATGACTTTCAGGACTCCATGATGCTGGTATTTTGCCTCTGATGTCATAAGTTTTGAATCCAGACGTAGATTTCTAGCCATGAGAATGCAGTAAAAGTTTCTAGGCGTGCATTTCAAAGAGTAATAGATAAACTGCATAAGCATCTAAGAAGCAAAAGCTTTGATAGTGCAGGGAATTTGCTGAAACAATTCAGGTAGTCAGTGAATTACCTGTTCCTGCTAAATGAGTAACTCTTACTTAAAATCATCCAGATTGGCCCCAGACTGTGCAAACTAGGTGATATAAATGCAGCTCTCAAAGTTCAGCCACATATAAACAAGATGAGAAAAAAAACTTTGGTTTTTAAGCAAATCGAATGTATTCACAAGGTTGCCTTAGTTTTGGTTTGTCTTGAAATAGCAGAATAGATGGGAGGGAAATGGAAATGCTGAATTGTGAAGCCAGAACACATGGGCAAACTGATTCATGGTTCATCTCAGGATATCGTTGCACTTGCTTGGGAAGCTGTTTTTCCGGACTCATTCCTGATTCTGCTTAGCTGTTTTTCTAATGACTAGTATCAGCAAAAATGCAGTTTCTCATCCCACCCTAGAAATCTAATGCAGTGGGAATTATCCATTGTCTCTGGAGGAAATGCAGCTGGGCCCTGTGGGTGATCCTGGCCGACTGTCATGTGGGATCTTTCTTCTTTCTTTCTTCGTGACACATTCCAGCTAGAAATAGAGCTATCTCTAGTTCGTCTTTGCTCCCTGAACAAGGAAACTTCTCTTTTTCCATAGGGCAGATTAGTGAGATACAGCTAGTATCAATAAGTAAGATAAATCTACTGGGGCCACATTCTGTTTTCACACCACCTAAAGCTTGCAGCTTGAAGATATCAAAAAGGGGACATTGTTTTACCTAACTGAGATACAGGTGAAGAACTTCAGTACTTGAGCATGTGCGGATTTATAATACACACTGAGAGGCAGTGAGTATAATACCCTCAATGAGGGAATTCTGCTTCTCCATTTGCAAGCTTTTCGTCTTTGCCATACACAATGATACTCTTTTTCATTTAGTAATTAATCCAATACAGTGAAAGTTACTAGTGAAAATAAGATACAAATATAGCTGTGCAGAAGACAAATGGATATACGAATTCTAGGCAATGGAGGATGCTAACCATTTGTAATACGCCTGTGCCTTTCAGAGGAATTATCGTCTTACTCCATGCGTCCTATTGAGGCAGCCAATGTGATGAGAACTGATCCGTGTAGCACTAAGAGAATTTCAAAGGGAGGTTTTCTGACATGAATTAATGTTGTGAGAAACAGATTCAGGTCCTAATCCTGAATTTGCCATTGACTTCTTCTGTTCATTCAGATGCAGTACTGAACAGTTTTCGCTGACTTAAGTATTTGAATTATGGATATTCAGGTACTAAGGGAAAATGCCATTTTCATTTTTAAGCAGAATCTCTCTTCACTTCCAAAACAATGGAGTTCTGTCTGTATGGGTTTCTTTTTTTTTCCCCTGATTTCTTTAATTTAGAAAGGATTCTACATTTCTGCCAAAAACTTTAGACTTAATGATTCCAGATTTCCTTAAAAGTGTCATTGTAACTCATACAGGCCAGGACACACCTGCAGAATCTTTGTGGGTCTTGTGCACAGGGTGGCTTGATTACAGATACTGTTCCTTCTTCCTGCATTTCAGTTTCTAAATTCCACTAAAAGGGCTTCTGGAACGCCTTTCTCAGTATCGCTGCTGCATGTAAGCAATTCACCACCACAATACCAAGTCTGTAAATGAGGGGAGAGTATCTCCATAATAGTGAGCCACTGTGGTTGGTGTTCATAACCCAGCATGTTTTCAGTATCCAACAACTTTGTGAATTTCATTATAAAATTAAATCCCATTGCATTAAATAATTAAGTGGATTAACTGATGCCCTCCCCAGTTGTTCAGTCCATGTGAATGTGTTCTAATAAAGTTCTAGATTTGTTATGTGTCTGGGATGGGCAACTGATTCTTAGTTAATGCACTCTGCCATAATTGCTTTTTAATACAGGGGATTAGAAGATTATCTTTAAATTAAACTGTATTTACAACAACAAAAAGAATCGTATAACTTATGTTAATCAGTAGATTCCAAGAGTTAAATGATTTTCTAATACTAGTTATTACAATTACTTGATGTCTTTAGGACCTCAGGTTTAATCAGTAATTTACCCATGATTTATTGTGGTGCAAAAACAAAATTGAAAGGAACAAAATATTCCACCACCAGGGACAGAGAAACAGATAATATCAAATTATTTCTAGTCATTATCATCTGTCTGCTGGAATTCTCATCCTTGTTATCCCAGACATATTAGCTCAGGAACAGCTGCAGTAAATACAGAAACTACATTTTTCCTTATGCTGGATCCTTTTTTTAAACTTCTGTTTCTTTGCTAAATGATTACTAGCTGCAAAACACTGAAGTAATTCTTTTGTTTGTTGTCTATGACCAGGCCAGTGGTACACCTTTCAGAGAAAGTAACGCTTGCTCAACAGATTCGGGCAGTTCTTTCTTAGTGCACCAGGGGTATTAACCAGAAATATAATTGAGGGTTGGATGCCAAATCAAAATAACTTTCAGCAGAAGCTGAGAATTTAGTGCCCTAAGTCATTCTGAAAATCTAAGTTGTACCCTGATAATTAGGGTGGAGTGAAGGTAAAAGAGTTGGCATGGTTGCTGCCTATAGAGATGTGCTCTTAACTGTGGGGTAAAACAAGAATAAACAGGTTGATAAAATATAAGACACATTTTTCCCTTCTCTTCTGCCTTCTTTATTTATTGCTGACATATTTAAGCCATCTACAGCGTCTGCCCCTGTTCAGACTTCTGAATTAGCAGTAAGTCCTGTGGAAGGCTATTTTCTCAACAGCCATTACCAAAAGCATGAAGAACATGAAAGAACAGGTGCTGCTGCAGAAGCAGAAGGAACTCTGCTGAACAGCTTTCTGATTGAGGAAATTTGAGGAAATTTGACATCAGTGGCTTCAATTGATCTTATTCAAGTCATCTGTGTTTTTGTAGAAAGTGTCAATGAGTTGTGGAACTTCTCAGCGTAAAGACTTCTGGGTGAATCAGGCAAATGAGACATTAAAAGCTAAACAGCTGGAAAGGAGGAAGTTGAAAAAAACCTAAATGAATGAGAGGTCTTTGGAGAAAGAAGTTTCAAATGGTGTAGTTGAGAAGTGAAAACCATTGGGAGTTGTATGGTGAGAACAGTTAACAGTGATGATCTCGGTAGCAGTGTTTTGCTATGAGGAAGGCAGAGTGACAGAGTGGTACGTCTTGGGGAGGGCATCGTAAGAAAGAGCTGAAGGTGATACACTGGAGATGTCATGGAAGAAGTGGTGAAATTGTATACAGCTGGCATGTTTTGATGGAAAGAATCGAAGCTAATGCTGAGTTTCTTGACCTGTTTATTGCTCATAAAGAACGAGGGAGTCTGGAGAAGGCTCCAGAAGCTATTCAAGTTATGATAAGATGGAGGCAGACCAGAAGCCTGGGTTGGATAGAGTTTTCATGGTGAGTTTTCCCGAAGAATATAGCACTCCTTGTGCTTAAACACACTCCTTGATTTTACAAACAGAAATGAGAACAGAGAAACAAACCCTTAAAAATCAAGCTTATTGGGCCACATTTCAGTGTTAGCAGTATTGGCATCTGCTACTACCTTTATATCTGAAGTTAAAATCTTGGCCCTTAGCCTTGAGCAGCATTTTATGACCATTCTGGATACAGTTCAGAGCTCTGCTAAGTGGTTCCATTTGAAAGACATTTTTCAATTACAGAAAAACAATTTTGGGAAGAGGTTCTGTTCAAAAATACTTGATGAAATTCCCTTTATGCAGCCTGGCATGGCTATTTTGGTTATGTTGCTAAAGCTCTTGTGAAACAGACCAACCCCCTGGCATGTGTATTAGTGCTGCATAAGGAATACAGGAGCTGAATCTGAATCAAACCTTTGGAGACATATATACGGGACTCAGAGTCTGGATGTGAAAGCGGAGCCTGGTTTTTCCCTTCAGTAGCTGCTGCAATCAAAACCTCAGTCCTGAGTATCTCAAGCTTTTGAGAAAATCTACAACCAGATGTGAACTCTGTTTTAAAACAGAAGTAATTTAATGAACCTACATGAATGTGCAGCATTTAAAATCTGCATGGAGCAATAGAATTTATAAGTAATTTTCTATATGATCATTTTTTGTTCTGTCAGAACAGTCATTTAGGTGATTTAGTAATCCATGACGTTACAGAAGCCTAGTTGTGTTAATAAGCTTGTTAGAAAGCTAAATGAAAAAGATTTTTTTAGAAATCATCAAAAGAACACATAACATACAAAAAATAATGCAAACCAATGGTTCAAGTGGGAAATGTGTCAGGAAAAGAGCAGGTTTTTTTAGGGGGCTGAAAGAGGGGAAAGGATATGTTTTAGCCTGATGAATGGAATGATGGGTGGGTAACTGGAAACCATGGCTTGCAATGGGACCAGTTTAAGCACAAGCAAGAAGATGAAGAATAAGGAGTGTGGAGCAAAGAACTGGACTGACATAGAAGATGAAGCGGACATAGAAGTACCGAGATACACTGAGAACAACACCTGCAGGTAGATTAGATAGTAGCTTCAGTACAAGAAGAAGCAAAATTATTGATGGAGAAAGAAAAGAACTATCAGAGCACAGCGTACATTTTCAAAGAAAGGGAGAACAGTGAGCTATTCACCAGGACCTTTTTTGCATAAACTAGAAGGAGACAGGAAGGTTGCAGAAAATTACATATTTAGATATCAAAGATATGCATTGGGACTTGCATTCATTTCTTCTAAGATCTTACAAGCTAGAATTACCTCCTATCACTGCGGGTTTGCCAGAATATAAAAATAGAAAGAACAGTGAGAAAGATAATACAATGGTGGAGAAGGCTGCAGTCTTCCCTCTTTTGGAGACTATGACAGCCTAAATATTAGCTGAAGCCATCCGGAAAATGAAAGGTGGATGCCTCTATTTGACAGGGTTGCTTTGGAAACCTGGATTTAGATGAAAACAATTTAAACTACCCATGCTTATGTAGTCCTAGGAAAGGGATGGGTTGGCCTTACAAAACCCTACCTCCGTAATTTTAGTGTGTAACTGGCTCTGCGAGCACAGGAAAGAGCTTAACCCTGCTTAAAACCTTAGCAGGGAGCACTGTAAGAAGCTGCATTTGAAGTACCATAAATCTGCAAAATGTCTAATGTATCCTACTATGAGCTTTTTTTTGTTTTTTAACTATCACTTAGCTGTAGTATTACAAGATATTTTGTGTACACCTGAAGCTATAAGAACTATATTAACTCAGGATTCCTTTTCAACACTCTCTAGCTACGTCCCATTACCTCACCATAGATTTTTATTGGATGCTATCCAGTGATTCCGTATTAGTGTCATAAATGCCATTATGACATACGACATTTGTTACACTCGTCAGCAGCATTCATTACTGTAAGCAATAGCTGCCAGACTGCATCTCCTTACAGTAGTTAGCCATTACTTGACGAGAGGTGAGAGTAATTTGGCAGCCGGTGGGAGCGGAGCAGCCCAAGGAAGTGACACTCAGTGTTATCTCCCATGGTTCAACTGATGCCTTGTGTGCACATGTAGCCAGGAGATCTGCTGTTGGCTTACAGCAGTAAACACTTTTGTTATTATTGATGATTTTTTTAATAATGCCTAGAGGCTCCACTGGGCAAGCTGTAAGAGCTCCTGCCCCAGTTGGTGTAAGGAGATAAGCTGAACAAAGTACAGGAACTAGTTTGTTTAGCTGCACTGGGAGACAACCGGAGAGCAGGAGCAGGAATTCAGATACCCACCTACCTGTGGAGTGAGTGCTGTAAACAGTTAAAGGCTGTTAACTGTTCTGGTCTGATTTACTCTTGCTGTTCTTCTCTCAGTTTCATTTCAATATTGAATCAAAGGAGTTTTGCATTACAGAAAACTTACTGCCCACCGAGTTCATCTGCTGCATTAGTATACCGAAAGAGAAAATGGTCCAGGCATAGAGAGGTTTGTTTTAAGCAGCTGAGTTTTACCTATGCCTGTCACTGAATAATTGTTACACCTACTACAGCTCCCCTCTCAAAAAAAAGTCACAGAAGAAAGTTTAAGAAAAAAATGTATAAGCTTCATAAAACATAAAGGCTTCATTTTACAAATATAAGTCCATGGGTAAGTGAGCCAGCTAACCTCTACGACAGATTTATGCCAGCAGCATTTTCTAGCATGGGACTCCAAGGGCATAAAAGTCAGGATTTCATAGTAGTATAAGGCTAATGATTAAAGTATGTATGATGGTAGTCACAGTAACAGCACTGAACAGGGAAACACCCGCCTTTCTCTTAGGTGTTCTGACAGCCTGATATTAAAGACCTGCAAGTGTCAGAAGATGTAGGAAATCAACTGGCCTCTTTGACAGATTTTACAGCATAGTGTTTGTGCTGTCAAGGCAGTGAATATGACAGCCCTGAGGAATGACAGTAAGAGGAATGTTTAGGTAAGGGAACAAGCCTAATAGAGATGCCGCTGTTGACAGTAACATTCTTATGTTAAAAGTAGACTCTTTGTTTGAGCTTTTACTTGGAGAAGATTTTATTAAGCCTCTTTTTCTACTTCTGTGTTTTTGTTTTCAGAGTCTTCCCGTGTGTCTGTCTGTTTTTACTACCATGGTAAAATACTATTTAGTTGTAATGTGGAAGAAAGATACAAGTCATTCTCTAATACTCTGTTTCACTTAAATTACCATGATAGTGTCGGCAACATCTGAAGGCTGCATTGATTAGGATTAAAAAAATCATCATTTTCTTATCCTGAAAAGTTTATAAACAGACAAAAGAAACCAGCTTAAGAGCTGAGAGAGCTGAAGTTTGAGAAGATTAAGGATGGCATTGAACTCATCTATGTGGCTACCTAAAAATGAGTTAACTTCTTCAAGCTAGTCATGGGGCTACCTCTGGACTGAATGGAGAGTGGGAACCTTCAGAGCACTTTTATTCCACTCTTCTCTTTCCAGTCACGATAGAAAATGCCCAGACAGCTACAAAAGACTGGACACAGAAAAGTCAGGAGGGTAACCTCAGGCTAAGCTGGAGGCACAAGCCAGACTCGGCTTTCCCAGCCACCTCAGCATGCTTTAACCAGCTCTGCATCAGCCTTCCTCTCCAGGGAGCATTGTGTAGGGAAGGATTTTGCTTGACAAAAAACAGAATCCACATACATTAGATCATCCTCTAAGCTTGAAATAATAATGATAGCAACAAACTAGCTTTAAGGAAAAAGCAGAAGTGTTTCCTGCTCTTATTTGCTAGAAAAGACTGATGAGTGCAAGAAACATTAGGAATCCACAGTGTTTACCCAGAGCTTCTGCTCGGATCTGGGCTCATAAGGACACTGAACTTCTCTTTAAGGAGTATGTTCAGAGGTAAAACATTTAGGCAGAACATTGTGAGGTAAAGCAAGATAAACATTATTTTTCCTCAAAAGTTCTTTTTCTCTGAAGTGATAGTTTTCATGACTCCTGCTTGAACTCTAGAAGCAAACTGAAGTTTGGTTTCCAGGTCTGCAGAGCCATGGGCAAACCCTTTTGTCTGAGTCCACCTTCATCTCAGGCTTTGGTCACCTGCAGTGGTTATCAGCTGTGGGATAAGATCTGGCTCATGGGGTCAAGAGATTTGTATAAAAAAGGAAATGCTAATTCCAGTCCGTTTCAATAAGCTTAGAAATATAGCAGAGAGAAGTCCATTATCTCAGAGTTAATAGGGTTACAAGATGTTGATGATGCACACAGTCTGCTTTGTTACCAAATGCTGCTTAAATTATGGATTGTCGCCACAGCATGAGAGTTGCACCAAAAGATTAAGATTTGGGTTTAACAGAGGTCATTGCCTGTGTAAGTCTGACTTTCAGTGGTATTGGAGCACCTAGAGAGGCATACAGGTGCCTAGTTGCATTTTCAGAAGCCTGGTAGACGCAGGTCTGTCAGCAGTGAAAATTAGAGAATTTCTTTCGAAAATTTCTTTGAGGTGCCTGTTTGCAAGTTTCGAGCAGGATTTAATCTCACTCTGCCTCAGCTGTCTGAAAATGATCTATGACTAGAGTCCCACTGTAGTCAGTGCACAGAGCCGATTGCCCGTGATAGCTGTTGGAAAGAGGCAGGGTGAGTTCCTTTGAAAAGGAAGTTTTTCTCACTAGTAGCTGCAGAAGGAGCCCAGATGAACTAACTACTCATCTCGGGATGGCAAGATTAGATGAGATGAATCCCACTCTGTGTCAAAAAACGATTGCGCGTCTGGTCATTCCTTTAGAGTTAATGGAAAGGATGATGCATACACTGTCCAAGGAAAAAATAAATCATGGTTCACATCCTGGTGTCATCTTCTGTAACACAAGCATATCCATCTTATCGTTTGAGAAAGGAAGGAGGATCAAAGAGACTTTAACTGAATGACTGCAGGCATCTGAAAATAGTGAGGAAAAGAGAAAGAATAGAATATGAATAAAAAGGTTATTTTCTACTCTCTGAATGCTTTTAAAACAGTGTTTCCATTAGTCAGAGCTATGTTCCTGCATACCTTTATACATTGCTTAACTTCACTGAATTCTTAAAAATGAGACATTCTGATGCCTAAAATACACACAGCTACAGTCGAGTAGGAAGTTCAGAGGAAAGCATGTTTTTGCCCCCAAATCTATATTCAGGGACCTCACTTGTAGCACAAAGTAGAAGAAATTTCAATTTGTGGTGACAACAGTTTTGCTGTGACTTAATTTTTCTACATTAACTCATCAGTAAGTTTTATTTTTCTTAATCAAAATTTTTATTTAACCTAAGTGTGACTTTTTTTCCTCTCTGACTCTCAAAACACCAAGAAACCAGCTAATGTATTATGGAGATAATATTACACACAGTACAGTACTTGATATGCTGCTTCCAATATACAAGTTTAACAGAAGAGAAAAGCTTGTTCTTCAGCATAAGATTTTAGTGTGAACTTTAACTATGCTCTGGAGCATTTGCCATCCCATAGAAAGTCATTCAGAAAGTTTCTTTGTAAGCAGACCTTCAGCTTGGCAACTTCTGCAAGTAATTTTATGATGATTTATTCCTTTTCGAACATCATCAGATGATACTCATCTTTACTCTTTTCCTCCATTGCTTTCCCTTCATGCAACATTTTAAAATTTGACATTTTTGTCAGGTTGTTGCCCTGGGCAGCACAAGCACAACTACAGCAACAACATTACTGATGTCACCTTCTCTGAAGTTTCTCAGACAACAAGCGTGGAGGAGGTTATTGCTCTGCCGAGGCTCCAGGCAGCTCCCCATTGATGCAGCATTGCTGAACACATTCCCCTTTAATGGCAATATAAAAAACCAAACACTGCCTTCTGGGATTTTTGATTTTGAAAGAGCTTGGTGAGGATGAGGTTCCACACTCAGTAGCAGTCCAAGAATTTTTACCAGAATGTTATTTGTGTTGTTGTCCTGGGTTCGGCCAGGACAGGGTTAATTTTCACCGGACTCCAGGAAGGGGCACAGCCGGGCGGACTGACCCAACCTGGCCAAACAGAGCCAGGTATTCCATACCATGTGCCGTATGTGGGGGGGAGCTGGGCGGCGGGAACTCACTCGCGGCTTGGGAGGGCTCAGTGGCGGTTCGGTCCGGGAGAACGGCTGTGTTCTGCGGGCTCTGTTCTACTGGTTTGTTTTGTGTATTCCTCTTTTCTATATCGTTGTTGTTCTTGTTCCCTTAGTTTGCTGTTCTGTCAAACTGCCCTTCTCCTGACCCACCAGTTTCTGCCTGTTTCTTTCCATTCTCCTCCGCACCCCGGCGGAGGGAGGGGCGGCCACGTGGCGCTTTTGTTGCCGGCCACAGCCAAACCAGACCAGTTGTTCCTCATCAATTCTTTTTCCTCAAGGTAGATTTAAGTGGAACATAGGCCTATGTGTGTGTATCCACATATAGATATTCTACGCTAGACAAAAGTGTTCCTATTTTATACACAAGAATATTCTTCTCTGGTAGGAATTTTCATGAAAAAAAAAACAGCCCTGGATAGAAGATGGAGATTGTTGTCCTTTTGTTCTCAATATATTATTTTTGAAAATATTCTGAACATATTTAAGTGTGCCTCATTAACACATCCAGAAAGGTTTTGACATGCTGAAGACTCTGCTCCAGAAGTTTCTGCTTTAATAGTTTCAAAACAATTTTGAAAATCTGAAATGCTACCAAAAGGCCAACTAAAATCTAATATAAACAAGCTCAAGGCCAGCTGAAAGGTAGCTTTACACTAATGGTGTGGGTCTAGAAGTCCTTACAAAAAGTCTTGAAGTTCTTTTATATAAAGGATTTTCTTCTGTCAGATCAATGCTTTCTTTGCTCTGAGTAACTTTCTGGTGATTTTTTTGATTGAAAAGGGATTTGTTGAGAACTGAGATCTGTTTAAGCTCTGGAAATAATGCCCCTTCACCTAGGTCATATTTTCCACACAGTAAGAAGTTAAGAGAAGTCCTCTTTTTCCATTGGCAAAACATTATGCCACACCCTTACTCTTTTGAGGGAAACGCATGAGGCCATATCCTGCTGCACACTCACTTCTCATGCAGGACAAATCTCTAGACGCAGATTTTTAAAGATAATAACTGAATTTCTATTGATGCACTGCCTGGGTATTTTGAGTTTTCTTGTGTTCCAGGGGAATCACTCTCCACCTTTGTAGAAGTCTGTTGAACAATTTGTTTAAGAAATATCACTGCACTTGCTTTTCTGTTATAATTTTCTTCTAATACTTGGGTCTAGTAGGCCTGCGTTATATGCCCCTACTCAGTCTATAAAGCTGCCTTTCTCTTTAAAAGAGCTAATTGTTAGTGTACTACTAAAAGCCAAACAAAAGTGAATTTGTTCGTTATAGGACCTTGTGCTGTAACTCATTATTGCGACAATGAATCTGTTTGTGATGCCCTGATCCTGCCATCATGTAAGCACATGATTACACTGAATTGAATGACTTCATATGCGTAAGGTGAGTCATGAGTTTAAGTGCATACTGAGATTAGCTAATTTTCCCTATATACTTTGCCAAATCTCCGTCGATTTAAATATTTCTGAGAAAGGAAAAAAAAAAGGTATTTACACTAGACAATGACAAAATGATTTCATTTTGGCACCACTGTGTTAAAAATCTGTATTAGCAGATTGTTGGACCTCTTCTCTCATTCCCAGCTTGTCTTTTGGTCTCTATTACTGAGACTATTTAGTAAATTGCTGCGAGTCACAACTTCCTCAAGATTATTCTTCTATGCCCTCTCTCATGAAAGATATAAACAAACACAGTGGGAAGGCAAATGGAGGAGAGGGTTGCCATTATTTCCAAGATCAAAATATTTAGGAGGTTTTATTCACATTTGAGAATGGAGGACTTGCAGTAACGTCAAAAAAGCGCATTCCTACGCAAAACATAGTGTACATGGAAGACAAGAAATAATTGCTATATTTGTCGAAAAAACGTCATCTATCGTATGGTGAAATCAGTTGCCTGGTAAATAACATTCTGCTCGGTGTGACAATAATGAAGAATTTTATCTACAGCCACTGCAATCATAGTTTGCAGCATCTGTTAGGCATATTATTTACTCTTATTTAGGCAAGCACACTAAGATTTCCATGGAGAATCTCTGTAGTGTTTGGCAACCTTTCCATCTGCCGTTCTAGCCCCCTCAGAAAGGTTCCTCAAAATTAAAGTTTTGTCTAATTTCATACCAAGTAAAAACTGTGGGCCAGATCATGAACTGGTGTAAAGCAACTCGGTACTTTCCTCCCATTTCCCAGGTGAGGATCCGAGCCCATCCAGTCTGCATTTCTCTGTAGCACAGGTGATGCCAAATCAGAAGCCGGAGGTCACAGAGCCACTGTCATGCCATGCCGTGTCCAGGCTGAGAAGCAAGTCATACTGGCCAGGGGGGTGCACCGACACCGCTATACTGCTCTAGCTGTGCCCTACATATCTGAATTAGCTTGGTATAGGGTGCGGCACCTGATACGTCTTCATGGTGCAGTGCATAGGCAAGACTTCAGACCCAAGTCCTCTCCTGCTGCCAGGATGCCCATAAAACATTTCACTATGGGAAGGCAGAGCCATCATGGCTAATTAAGTTTACAATTATCTGTAGCCTTGTCCTCCCTGATCTATTTCCTGTATTCCCTGTTGTGGTTGGTCGTTTTTTAATTATACTTCGACTGCATGTAGTTCAAGGCAGGAACTGGGAGTTTTTGCCTTCCACACATAACCTGGGAGGTGCCCTTATTCGTAGTAGACCATCTAGGCTGAGTGATCATCATGATGATGCAAATGGGTGCGGCTCCAATAATGGCATAAGATCTTAATTCAGAGGGAATGTAATCTAGTAGGGCTGTGTTGTGGAGTCTCCCTCTCTGGAGATATTCAAGACCCGCCTGGACAAGGTCCTGTGCAGCCTGCTGTAGGTGACCCTGCTTCAGCAGGGGGTTGGACTAGATGACCCACAGAGGTCCCTTCCAACCCCTACCATTCTGTGATTCTGTGATTCTGTGATCTTGAAGAGAGATTCCTTTAAAAAAGGGAACAGGAAAGAAAAAGTTTGGTACAGTGTGTTATGTAAAGAATTAGTAGCCTTTGGTAAGTAAGGTTTCAAAAAAACCCTTCTCTTAAAATATATTTTATTGACTAACAATCACATGCCAAAAATGAGCTAAATTACATTTTGCCTGCTCTTGAATAGAGTTTAAAAGTTCCGAGTAATCGCATCGGTTGAACCATTACTGCAAGTCCTTAAAATATAAGTATTTTCTTGACACTTTCCACTTTGGGGTATCTTTCTTTAAAAAATACCACACAACAAAACCAGATGCTGCTTTATGTGCATAGGAGAAATCAATGGATGGGATCAATATTCCCTCCACAGGTAATAAATGCTGAGAAGCATTTCTGTCTATCTAAATTGATCCTAGAGAATTCTTTAAATTGGTTCTGATGTGTATAAAAATCATTTCCCTATTGATCAAAACTTTTCTTTTTTTCTTTCTTTGATATGTTATTTCATCTCTGCCATCAGTAATGGTCTTAGGCTTCTCCATGCAGTTACAATAAACAGAATTTCTTAAATCCATGCAAGATTATAATTTTAATGAAACAAGAAATAACTGGGTTTGTATCTTTGAAGATGAATGCTTTATTTACAGTTGAGCAGTGCAAGTATTTTTAAATTGGGAAAGTTACTACATCTGAATTATTTACAAGAAAGTCTAAAATAACTGCCATACTTTTATTAGAAGCAATTGTCCAAATCCAGCATCCTGTTGAGTCCGTTCGCTCTGAGAGCAGTAGCTGCTGGAACAGACGGGAAAGTTTTCGATCTTTCACCATCCTTGTTCTGCTCTGTATCTGAGCAAAAGAGTTAATGTTAGCTGCTGAGTCTACGGAAAAAAACCTCTTCTGAGATTACAAACAGTGCTAGTTATCAGTATGAATGTCTCAGCCTAATACACTACAGTAAGTTGTGGAGTTTGTGACTTTTGTTACAATACTATTTTATTAACATTTAAGCTGCCAGGCTACTCTAGAAACATTAAGTACTTCTCCGCCAGAACAGGAATTTCCAGAGTATTCAATAATTGAAAGTTACACAATTTGTAAATTAATTTGCCTGAAGAAAAGATTAATGCGTCAATGTGTCTCTGAAGGGCTCACCGATGAGGACTGGTGGTGGTGGTTTGGTGGGCCACAATGGTGTGTGGACGGAGCAGTTGTAGCTTGAGCGGGATGCGCTGGGACAGAGCAGACAGGTTCGGTCTGTTGGAGCATTCACTCTGAAGAGGGCTCCGTTTCCAACTGTTTGAGAAATCAGCTGCATGATGTGACTTGTTTTAAGACGAAATCTTTATGCTTTGGCCAGCATCACCCATTGACTGTCAGAGCCTAATATCAGTAAACTGATTTGCTTTTTAGGCTTTCCCAGTCCAAAGACGTCGCTGTTTCCAGCTGTTTGAATGCACAAACCGGTAAAGAAGTACTTAATGTTGTCTTGGCGAGGTTTCACTCAAAATTCATTTTACAAAGAAGACGGTAATCATGGCTGTGATTTCTGTTAGGCTCTTATGGAACATAAATTGTCAAACCGTCTTTTGACAAGTACAAGTTTTGTTCCCTCTACCCCAAGTAATTTGATTCCATCAACCCAGCAAATTAATCTTGTCTAGTTTTGTCTTCTGAAGAAATGCAGTAACAAATTAGACTGCTTGAACATACCAGCACTATTTTAAATTTATCCATTAGTTCAAATGAGGAGATGGATTTCTTATTGTATTCACATGGGTGTCTTTGTTTTTTTTAGTAATAGCAGCATAGGTATGCAAAGTTCCTTGCAGACAAGAAAAAGCATATTGCTTACTTAGAAGTAACGTAACTGAGCTTCACTGAATACAAAAACTTTGGTTTTAAGCTCACATGTTTAGGTCAGTGTGAAGACTCCAGTAGAATTACTTCTTTTTTTGCCATATTCTTGCTTTTGACACTTCAGGGTTATGGCCTTTCTTAGGCCCATAACTTTATGTACGTTTGGAAAATTTACAGGGCCACATTTCCATACAAGATAATTCATTTTAATTACTCTATTCTCCAAAGTGGGGTACATGTCTTAAAAGTAATCACATCTTTTGAGGTACTAATTGATTTTACAGTTCAGTTCTGGTCTCAAAACGATGTAAAGATATGGTTTTAGTATCAGGAATAGTTTTTCTAGAAGGGCATAAGTGATTTTTATTGTTTTATTAAGTACAAATGTATTTCCAGCCCAAACAACAACACAGCATTTGTAATTAATCAATGCCTGAAACCAAGAGCATTGCCAGTCTGGCAATGGCAGCCTGGCCAGGTAGCGTGCATGAGATTTGGAACAGAGTTTTTTCTCTGCAGGACGCCAGGACTGGAAACCTGCAGCGGTGGCTTACCCAAATGCTGGGGAAATAAAGGAAGCTGAAGTTGTGCTGATCACTCAGAGGAAAATCAGTTATGCCCAAACAGAAAGGTGACTGCTGAGAAGTACCATGTCCCTTGCTGCGCTGCTTCTGACAGCTTCTCCGTCTGCCTTGCAGCTCCCAGGTTAGCTGGGATTCAAACCAGCGTTTTGGTGGAAGCTCCGTGTTTCGCCCGCACCACCTTGGTGACAGTTTAGGGTCTGGCTCAGCTCTGCATTTCTTTTTGGATGCCCAGGGAGGGAAAAAGCAGTGATATCATGGGCTGATTGAAGCTTGCAGTTTGCATATGGACAAAGCATGATCAGACCAGTACATTTTAGTGTACAAATATTTTTTCTGGGGTAAGTCATCACCCCACTTAGCAATTGCTTGCACAGAAGTTGTTTATACCTTTCATTGCCTTTGCTGCCTTTCTCTTTACCTTTTCCTATTCATTGTATTCTTTTTGAAACAAATGACCAGATGGTCAGAGCTTATGTTATTCTAAGGACATAACAGGGGTACATCAGAAAAATTAGTACCTATGTTCTAGCAATGGGCAACAGCAAATCAGCTGTAATTAGTACAAAGGCTGCTACTGTAGGGTCTCTTTGTTGAGGCAATGCGCTTTGTCATCACTCCTGTCTGCTAGTTCGAAGAAGAAGGATGAGCTCAGGACTGGCATGGGGCCAGCCAGAGCAAATCTCCATTTCAGCCCCCCGTGTTGCCCATCTAGGTGGTGTACCAGCAGATCCGGAGCGGGTGCTTTGGAAGCCTCCTGAGCTGGATACCTAGAGGCTGTGAGATCTAGAGGTCTGAGTCTTCGAGGCTTTGCATCTTCTAAGCAGGAACGGTTCATTTCAATGCAAATCAGTGTAACTGCTGAGTTCACTGGGTTTGCATAGACCTGCCCCACCTGACAGTTTGGCCTCAGGTATGAAGAAAATTTATCTCCAGGCTTTTATCTTCCTCTGAGTGTTGTATGAAAGTGCCTTTGTTAGTGCACAAGTAAGTATCCTTCATTAAAAAGGAGCTTTGCATGACAATTATGTAATAGTTTTTGTTTGCTTTCCTAATTGGAGAACATTTTGAAAGAGCAATAAAACACAATTTGTTCCCTCTTTCTGAAACGAAACATCTCCTTTTGGAAGAAAGGAGGGAGTAAATTTACATTATAATGAACAAATTGTTATGAGCCCGCAGCTCAGTGTTGACATAAAGGGTGACAGAAATGAGATGTGCTCTTTTTGTGCCTTCCCCTCCCCTCTCTTTCCCTCTCGCCTGCGTTTGCCTGTGCATCCTGCTCCTACCGAGCAAGCAAGTTGCTGTACTCATAGTGAACAACAGCAACGCATCAGAACGCTAAACAAAAATTCGTATGAAATGAATCATTCCTCACCAGGGCTGCCTCATACAGGTGTACCCTGTCCCTGGTGACTGCTAGCGATGAACGCATGTGCAGTTTACTACTGTGCCTAGTTGGTTTCTGTTGTCCCTCTACGTTCCTATTGGTTTTGTCATTTCCCGATGCTGTCAGGGGACATTCCCCGATGCTATCGGTGTGGACTGGCCGGGTGAGAGTGCTATGGTTCTGCTTCAGGCATACGACTTATCTAGCAAAGAGTTTGGAAAAATGCAGCGTTGGGGTCTGCTCCTGCCCTGCTGCCAAACCGGGGCGGGGGGGAGCGTGAGTTAGACATTGAAGCTGCCGGCTCAGTTATCAGTCTGTCCTGCCCGCCCTTTCTGGAAGTGAACTGCAGTTGTTCAAATCTTTCCTCCCTCCCGTCCCTTTCTCTCTGCAAGGAGTGGGTTTGTTACTGGCTTTGAGAAGCTGAAAGTGACACGAACCCCCTGTCCAGCTGTTGTGGCGTCAGGGCTCCAGGCGAAATGGCATTTCTTTGGCTTCTGGAGAAGTCATCCCAGCGATTGCCTGGAGAGTCTGGCTGCAAGTGAAATCCATATGCAATGCTTCTGTCAGCAAAGACTTGCTGGAAGAGAGTTTGTAATAAATATTCACATCTGCTGCTTTGGACACTCTAATCCATCCCAGAGATCTTTGCTGTGTCAGGCTTTGTTTGAGATGGAGCAGCCGGGTAGTTATAGAGGTTTGCAAATAGGGCCTATTTATCACGGTTAGTTCTACTTTCTAGTTCCCTTTCTTGCACAATATCCATGACCATGCTAAGCATAACTTGTGATTAAATATTCTCAATGCATTTGTAAGGTGTTTGTAAGACGATGTGTTTCCTGTGATAAACAGGGAAAAGTTGTTTACGTCCCAGGCTGTCAAACGAAGCCATTGGATCTCGATGAGCAGAGTGGAGAACACCATTGCTAGGAATTAGTTTGAATGGAGGGACAATATGTTCCCTGGATAGGCTTTACATCACGTAGGCACACCCAAGGCCCTGTGGCTTGCATATTATCAAAATTTGGACAGATTCCTCCATGCTAAATTCCGTTGGGTGAGATGTTCCCATTGGCTACTTGGTGAAAAATTTCGGATGACTAAAAATAGCAAGATATCTCCTGTTTTTCATAATCCTCCCAAAAACGATGACCTCGGTGCCAGATTAACTTTGTCAGTGTCAATATTAATTATTCCTCTGCTGGCGGTGTCTTTGCATTCATAGAGAGTATCCTGACACACGCAAAGAGCTGTAATCATTTGGAGCATGTAGTGAACTTGCTCCTAATAGAAAAAGGTGTTTGTCAAAGATCGTGACTGGCAGTACAATGATCCCGTTGTTGGGAGGACCATGTTGGCCTTGAAATCAATGTATCGATCCTTTTCTTTTTTTTGTACATGAAACTCACGATTATTATTATTATAGTAAAATTAGTTTATTATTATTAATTTAGTTTATTGTTACTAGCTTATTATAGTTAATTTCTAAGGGGCGGGAGTCTTTATCTGGTGGCTGGATAAGTAAAAGGTGCTTCAAACATATCACTTACCAGCTGTTACCTCTGCTTTTATGTAAGCAGGAAGATAATAACCTTATAAACACATTCTGCCGCCTTGAGAATGATGAAAACTCAGTTTGTTTGGTTTGCAAATAAACACGTGGAAACTGGGAACTCCTTACGACCTTTTTGAGGTTTTAGTTTTTCTACTGTTAGACCCAATTCTATACTAATAATTTCATTACGGTTGTTTTTTCCATAAGGATCTAAGGGAGCAAGGCACTTGGATCAGTTAGATGCCTGACCTCCTTGAAATTCAGTTGAAAACCCGCACCTTTGTTTCTTACAGAGCCGTACAACAAAAGCAGTGTTAAGAGCATGGTTTGACACTGATACCTCTGGGTACCAGAACAGCATCTGCTTGGCCTTGCTCAGTCCCGCGGGTCATGATCCGGCCCTGAACACACGCAGAATAGCTGTGCCCCTAATGAGCAGCATGCCGGGGTCTCCAGATTTGCTTAATCACTCTGAAATCCAATCTTGTTATCATGGGTCTGTCCAACTTTCCGACAATCTGTCACAGAAACCAGGAGCGTGCATAGGTGTCTTCCAAGCGACGCTCTCCAAACTCCCGGCGCCTTCGCAAACCTCAGTGACCTCCCTCTGAATTTCAGGTCGTGCCGTGGCTGTGGTGAGTGGTGATGGGTCCGTTCGGGTTCCGCGACAGGAGCGCGGGCAGCTCTCGGGCCTGAGGGCCCACGGCGGCCAAGCGGACGGCGTCCTCCGCCATCGGCAGGGCACAGCCGCTGCTCGCCGGGGCTGCCGACAGCGGGATTTGGCTCTGGGCCCCGGGAGCAGCGCACTGCTCCGCGGAACCTTGGTCTGGAGGCCTTGGGGGGGGGAACGGTGGTTTGACGACATCGCGGCGAGGGCTTCACGAAGTGTTCTCACAGCTAAGGCTCGCAGCGGGAACAGTCGCCCGGGAGGAGCGTTATTCTGCGTTTTATCCAAATAAAAACCCCGGTTTCTCCCTCTTTCCGTTGACGCCGCCTTTTCCCGCACGCCAAGAATCCCTCTTTTCGGTGGTTTCTGGAGAAACAGCTTTACGATGACGCCTAATGACAGAGCAGCCGAACTGCAGGGAGATCGGCTTCCAACCCAAAGCCAGCCGGGCGCGCCGGGCGCCCCTTCCCCAGCGCCAGCCCGCGGGAAGAGGCGAAGTTTCCATCAGCGCAGCGACGCGGGGCGGGGGGGTGCGGGGTGGCGGGGGTGCCGTTCCCCGCAGGCACCGCTCCGGACAGGCGGGACGAGCGGCAGCCCGG